>ENA-ORBV01001239-ORBV01001239.1-microbial-mat-metagenome-genome-assembly--contig:-NODE-1239-length-57293-cov-35.733746_pt1 | contig 57293 bp, 40 predicted proteins | sample MGYA00237777_ERZ505514 | MGnify/ENA primary metagenome ERZ505514 (study PRJEB26160, sample SAMN06269048) | microbial mat metagenome | isolation source: Oligotrophic lake microbial mat | place...
TGATCTAAGGTTCTTTCAAACACGCCTTAATCAGAACGAACGGTGGCTTGTTTTTACAGAAAGTGGTTTACACTCCCCTAAAATCCAATGCTCTGATCCTTTCGCCTTCCTCCTTGCAATGATCCTTCGCTGTTATGCTTGCGGTACCAACAGAGTCGTCAGGTCTTATCTGCGTTTATCCGCGTTCATCTGCGGCTCAATATCAGGATGAACCATGCTCGAACTCAAAGATGCCCAACTACTCGATCAAAGCGACGCCTTGGCCGAATTTCGGGCGCACTTTCACATCCCGCCGGGCACGGTCTATCTCAACGGCAACTCACTCGGCTTGCTCAGCAAAGAGTCTGAGTCTGCCGTTCTGGCGATGCTTGACCAGTGGAAGCGCCAAGCCGGCGCTGCGTGGATGGACCCTGTCAATCCGTGGTTCGATTACACCGAACGCCTTTCGGCAAGACTTGCCGCATTCGTGGGCGCGCAGCCGGATGAGGTGATTGCCACCGGCTCGACCACGGTCAATTTGCATCAACTGTTGGCATCATTTTACACGCCGACGCCGGAGAAGTGCGGCATTGTCATGGACCGGTTGGCGTTTCCATCAGATGCCTACGCAGTGCAGAGTCATTTGGGCATGCGCGGGGTTGATGCGGAAACGCATCTACATAAAGTGGCTTCGCTAGACGGCGCGACCATTCTTGAAGACGACATCGAAAACGCGCTCAGCCGCCCGGGCGTAGCACTGGCCGTCCTGCCGGCGGTGGTTTACGGCAGCGGGCAGCTCATTGACATGAAGCGCATCACGGCGGCGGCAAGCGAAGCCGGTGTGATGATCGGGTGGGATTGCAGCCACGCCGTCGGCGCCGTGCCGCTGGACTTTGGCGCGCTGGGGGCCGATTTTGCCTTTTGGTGCAACTACAAATACATGAACGCCGGCCCGGGCGCGGTGGCGGGGTTGTGGGTCAACCGCAAAAGGCCCTCGGTGCAGCCGGGATTGGCCGGCTGGTTCGGGATGGACAAGCAGCGGCAGTTTCTGATGCAGCACGAATTCGAGCCGGCGATGGGTGCCGGGCGCTTTCAGATCGGCTCGCCGCATTTGCTTTCACTGGCGGCGTTGTCGGGCTCGCTGGATTTGTTCGAGCGGGCGGGGATGCAAAAGCTACGAGCCAAATCGTTGGCGCTCACCGACTTTCTGTTTCAGTTGATCGCCGAACGGTTGGAAAAATTCGGCGTGCGCATCGTCACCCCGCCTGAGCCTGCCCGTCGCGGGGGGCATGTCGCGATTGACCACGCCGATGCCGAGCGGCTGTGCAAAGCCATCGCCGCCAGGGGCATCGTGACCGACTTCCGTCGCCCGAGCATTCTAAGAATCACGCCGGCGGCGATGTACAACACGTTTGAAGATTGCTACCGGGCGGTCATGGCGATTGAAGTAGAATTGGCGTGACGTGATCGCCTCAGTTTCCTCCTCCCTGAGTAAATGGAGGGGGAGTTAATTCACGCCTTTCACTTCAATGTTCGCCTCACTCACGACACTTCCTCAACTTTCGCAATCGCCGCCTTGAGGCGGTCGAAATCCGGGTCGCCCAACAGGTACACGGTGTCGCCCATGACCGGCCCCCACAGCCGCGGCATTTGGGGGTGGTGGACGAACGCGATGCCCAAATCGCGCATGATCTGGTCGTGTTTGAGCGTGTAATGCGCGCCATCCCGGCGGCCGACGTGGGCTACGAAGTTCTCTCGCTCGTAAGGCAGTTCGTTTTCATTGAACAGGCATAGTCGCGCGTAGGCGCGGAACAAGTCGACGTCGGCGCTGTAGTTCATCATGTCCATGCTGAACCCGCCCGGCGGGCGGACGTTGACTTCCAGGCCGTAGTAGTCGCCGTTCTCCAGCTCGAAAAATTCGAAGTGGAAGAAGCGTTCGCGAATGCCGAATGCCTGCACCGAGCGGCGGCCGTCGTTGAGGAGGTTTTCGGGGATGTCGCGAATCGTGTGATAATGAAACACCAGCCGCTGCTGCACGATTTCCATAATCCCCGCAGAGTAGCGCAAGGACGATTCGAACAGAATATTCCCGTCGCGGTCGGCCAAGCCGTCGTAGGTGACGATTCGGCCTTTGACGAACTTTTCAATGATCAGATCGCCCGGCAGCGGGTCGAGCTTGGCTTCCAGTTCCGCCAGCGTGTTGACCTTGGTCGCGCCCGATGCGCCGACGCCCACATCGGGCTTCAACATCAACGGGAAGCCCACCCGGTTGGCGAACGCGATCGCCTGCGGTTTGCTCTTCACCAGTTCCGCCGGCGCAACGGGAACGCCGGCATCACGAAACAGGTCTTTCATGCCCAACTTGCGGCGGTTGCGAAGCAGGTCGGCGGGCTTTTGGCCGTAAATGCCGAATGATTCGCGCAGCTTCGCATCGTGCTCCAGCCAATGTTCGTTGTGCGATTCGATGCGATGCAGCGGCCCGATACGATGTACGATCGCTTCCACCGCGCGGTGCAGATCATCCATCTTGTTGATCATGTCCGGGATGTAGATGTAATCGATCATCGCGGCGCGAAGATCGTCGGGCATCTCCCACGCCGGCGAATCGCCGATGCCGATCACGCGCGCGCCGGCGTCGCGCAGCGCGAAGACGAAAAATTTGTAGTTGGGGGGGAAGTTGGGGGAGAGAAATAGAACGTTCATGATTAAGTCGCTTGCTGAAGATCGATCGTTTAGCAGACCTGCGTTGGGTAAACCCGAATGACGAAACCAGAAATCCGAATCAAGCTCGAATGACGAAATCCGAATGAGGAACGCGGCATGGGCTTACTGGTGGGGCAGACATTCTTGTCTCCCATCGCTTTCCAATCGATGCTAATGTTTCGAACGGCATGGAATGCCGTGACAGACAATAGTGTCTGCCCCACTGCTGGCACTCAATCGTCAATCGTCAATCGTTACCTTCCAGATTCCGGCCCGCTATTCCGCTTCTCAAAGTTCCATGTTCGCCAAAAAATGCGCGATCTGCCGCCGCCACCATGGCCAATCGTGGTTTACATCGTGGCCCCAGATGTCGAGCCAGTGGCGGATACCCTTGTCGTTCAAGATGCGCGAAAGCTCGTGCGTTTCGGCCAGGCATTCGTGTTCATAGGTGCCCTGGCCGCAACACAGAATGATGTTGCTGTCGCGCAGGCGGCTCATGTGCCATTCGTCGTCCAGGCTCGGTAGGTATTTCAGCGGGTTATTAAAGTAGACTGCGGGGTGGCCGTAGTCGTAATCATCCACATGGTCGGTGCGGAATTGTTTCGTCGAATAGACGCCGCTTAAGCAGATGGCGGTGTCGCATAAATCGGGGTGGCGGAACAGGAAGTTGGCCGCGTGAAAGCCGCCGCCGGAGCAGCCGGTGACGATCATTTTGCGGTCGGTCATGCCGGTTTTTTCTTCTATCAGTGGGATGACTTCATCAATGATGGCCGCTTCCCAAACCTCGTGCCTTGCGGCGCGATCCCAGGAGCCGATGGTTGTGTTGCTCCAGGTTTCCCAGTCGCGCCCGTCGACGCACCACACCTGAATCTTGCCGGCGTGAATCCACGGGGCGACCGCCTCGATCATGCCGTGGCCGGCGTAATCCCAAAAGTGCCCGTCCGACGACGGAAACGCCATCATCGGCACCCCCGCGTGGCCGAATCGTTTGGTTTCAAACTTCTGCCCGAGCCGGGGACTGTTCCAACTAAAATATTCTTCGTGCATGCTTTCTATTTCCGATCAAACTCAGCCGCTGATACTCCCCCAGACTGGCAAGAATTACCCGATGACCGCCGGATAGATCAAGTTTGCCAAAGTGTTTCGTGCGGCGGTTGCAACTTTCGGCGGTCTCGCGTCATATTATCCTAGCGGGCGTTCGCGTCTCGACGTCGAGCCGCGGCGCCCCGACTTTGTGACCGTCCATCGGAGGCTTTTCATGAAATTGTTTCGATACACATTGGCCTCGCTTTTTGTCGCGATGATGCTCGTACCGAGCATTCTCCGCGCCGGCGAGTTCCCCGATAGCCTGTTCTACCCCGTCGAACCCGCGCAGCGGGAAAAGCTCGATCAGCTCGTCGGCAAGCCCGCCCCCGTGCTGGCGCTGACCGATTGGATAAATGGTGAAGTGAAACCCGCCGACATGTTGGGCAAAGTGGTCGTGGTCGACATCTGGGCCACCTGGTGCCCCCCGTGCGTGGCATCCATCCCGCATAACAACGAACTGGCCGAGAAGTATAAAGACAAAGGCCTCATTGTCGTAGGTGTTTGCACGAGCACAGGCCAGGACAAAATGGAGAAAGTCGCCGCCGATAAGGGCATTAAATATCCGGTCGGCAAAGATGCTTCGCTCGAAAATCAAAAGGCATGGGGCGCAATATTCTATCCGACTTATGCCGTGATTGATCGCGCGGGAAAAGTACGCGCGATCGGCCTGGCCCCCGACGGCGTTGAAAAGGTGGTGGAAAAGCTCCTCGCCGAAGCGCCGTCGGCCAACGCGAACTAATCGCTGTATGGCTTACTTGTCTATGGCTTACTTGGTGGCACCGACAGGCATGTCTGTGCCACCATTTGCTTTGCAGGCTCGCACACGATTGCTGACATTTTAGCCGCCCCTGACCCACCTGCGGTTCCCAAGCCGGTTCCTGGGAGTGGCCGGAATAGTGGCCGACGCTCGAACAGGGTGGTGGCACGCCTTGCGAACGTGCTTCAAGTGTGCCAGCTACGGCTGAGTTCAATATCGGTTGTACTCGCTCCCGGTCAAGCTGAATCTACAAACCAATCTGACAACGCGGTGCGCCGACCTTCTCGATTCAATCTGCGTTAATCTGTGTGAATCTGCGGATAAACCTTCCCTGCTAACCCGGCGGCGGCCGGGAAATGACCCCGCCTATCGCCCCTACGCCCGTTGCGGATAGAATTTACTCCTCACGATGAATGCAATCGAACTCACACACGTCACCAAAACCTTCGGCCAGCATGTGGCCGTTGATGATCTTTCGCTGTCCGTGCCCGCCGGCAGCATCTACGGGTTCATCGGGCCTAACGGTTCGGGGAAGACCACCACGCTGCGCATGATCATGCGCATCTACCTCCCCGACCGCGGCGATATCCGGGTGCTGGGCCACGACCACGCCGGCGTGCTGGATAGCGTCACCTATCTGCCCGAAGAGCGCATGCTTTACAAAAGCATGAAAGTCTTCGATGTGCTCAAGTTCTTCGCGCGCCTCAAGGGCCACAATCCCAGCGTGGCCGAAATGAAGGACTGGCTTGCCAAACTCAAGCTCGAAGGCTGGGGCGATAAGAAGGTGGAGGCGCTCAGCAAGGGCATGACGCAGAAGGTGCAGCTTATCGCGTGCCTGATCAGCAAACCCAAAGTGGTGTTGCTGGATGAACCGTTCAGCGGGCTTGATCCGGTCAATGCCGTCGTGCTGCGCGACGCGATTTTTGATCTGGCGGAAACCGGGACCACCGTCATCTTCAGCACGCACGACATGAGCGTCGCCGAGAAGATGTGCGACTTCATCTTCATGATTAACAAAGGCAAGAAGGTTCTCGACGGCACGCTGGCCAGCATTCAGCAGCAATACCGCCTCGACACCATTCGCGTGCGGATGGCCGACGGCAACCACAACGGCGTGCTGACGAATCTGCCGGGCGTGACGGTTGTGGTCGATCACGGCAACCTGCAGGAGCTCCGCATCGCCGCCGGCGCCAACCCGCAGGAGGTTCTGCAGGCGTTGATCGCGCGCGGGCCGGTGGAACACTTTGAAGTGGCGGCGCCCAACCTGCACGACATTTTCGTCCGCATCGCCGCCCCGGCGGAACAGCAGGTGGGGGAGAAGATTCTTGGGTAGCGGGAAAGTGGGGCAGACATTCCTGTCTGTCATTGCTTTCCAGGCGACACCGGTGTGCGAACGGCATGGAATGCCGTGACAGACAGGAATGTCTGCCCCACCGGAAAACTAATTGTGATGAAGTAAAGCCATGAACAAAACACTCGTCATCGCCCAGCGCGATTATTTCGCCGCCGTCAAAAGCAAGGGGTTTATCATCGGGCTGGTGCTCATGCCGGTGATGATGTTCGGGTCGGTCATCGTCAGCCGTCTGACGAAAGATATTGTCGACGTGACGGATAAGCGCGTGGTGGTGCTCGATCGCACGCCCGATGCGGCGATCTACAGCGTCTTAAGCGCCGCCTCCGAAAAGCGGAACACCGACGAAATTTTTGAAAAAGAAAGCCGCCGACAGCGCGCGGCAAAGTTTGTCTTTGAAATAGATCAGCCGGCCGACATAAACGATGAAAGGGCCGTTTCCAAACAGCGCGAACAGCTATCGGAACAGATTCGCAAAGGCGAAATTTTTGCGTTTATAGAAGTCGGTCAGGATCTGTTCACCCCCACCGAAACCGCCCCGCCCACCGCCGCCGACGCCGATGAGATTCAGAAAGCGGTCGCCCGGCTCGATATTGATGCCGTGCTTGATAAGCAGGCGAAGCTGCAAGGCGATAACAACATCGTCCGCTATTACACCAATCGCCCGACTTACGGCGACGTGAAAGACTTCGTGCAGAAAGTGGTCACCAACGTCGTCATCCCGCGCCGCATGGCCGGAAAAAAGGTGGATTGGGACGCGCTGGCCGCCCTGGCCAAACCGCCGCTGGTCAGCAATCAGCCGTTGTTTTTCAAAGAGAGCAGCGGGGCGGTGAAGCAGGAGAGCAAGCAGGGCCAGTTCATGTCGTTCATTCTCCCGCTGGCCATGCTGCTGCTGATGTTCATCGTGGTGCTGATCGGCGCCAGCCAACTTGCCACGAACGTGGTGGAAGAAAAACAGCTTCGTATCGCCGAGGTGCTGCTGGGCAGTTGCCGCCCGTTCGATTTAATGATGGGCAAGCTGCTGGGCGGCGTGGGTGTGGCGCTCACGCTGGCGGCGGTCTACATCATCGGGGCGTTCATCGGGGCGCGTGAGTTCGGCATCAGCAAATACCTCACGCCTTCGATGATCGCGTGGTTCGTTACATTCGTGGTGATGGCCGTGTTCCTCTACGGCGGCATGTTCGTCGCCGCCGGTGCCGCGGTGACCAATATCAAAGAAGCCCAATCGCTCATCACGCCCATCATGCTTGTCGTCATGCTGCCGATGTTTTTCTTCGGCCAGCTCATCAACGACCCCACCGGCCTGATTGCCCGCGTGCTTACATTTTTTCCGTTCAGTTCCCCGATGGTGACCGTGATGCGCCTGGGTGTGCCCCCTGGGTTGAAGCTGTGGGAGTGTTTTCTGGCGGCCGGGATTACGCTGGTCACGACGATCGCCATCGTGTGGGCCGCGGGGCGAATCTTCCGCGTGGGCATTCTCATGCAAGGCCAGCCCGCCAAGCCGGCGCAGATCATCAAGTGGATTTTCTCCGGGTCATAAATGGGCCGCACTACTTAGCTGAGAGCCAAGTAGTGGCACCCTTGGTAGTGGGTCGCGTCGGTAAAAATCGCTCACCGCGATTTATTTTCGACGGCGGGCGGCGGCCATTGCCATCACCGCGATGACGGCGGCGGATGCCGGTTCCGGAACATTTGACCGGCCCGCGTCGCTCACCGGCAGTGCCTGGCCGAAGTTGGCGGCCAGCAGCGTGAAATCGCTGAGGTTGGTTTCGCCGTCGTAGTTAAAATCGCCGCGGAACCAGCGGCTGTCGGTTGTGCCGAAGCCGGCGGCCAGAACGGTGAAATCGTCGAGATCGACCGCGCCATTCAAATCAGCGTCGCCGCGCAGGGTGTAGCGAACCAGCACGCTGGTGTTGTCGGCGTTCTCACGGAAAAACGTCCTCAACCCCGCGGCGACGGCGGGCAAGTCGCTGCCTTCGGCCACGCCCAGCGCGTAACGGTCTGGGTTCAGGCCGGCGGTGGACGAAACAATTCGCGCCATGGAAAGCGGGTTGTCCGCGCCGGGATTGATCGATCGTTCGATCTGCGTGAGCGGGCTTGCGTCACCTTCGAAGTAATCGACCATGAGCGCGTTGTCGGCAAGATCGATCACGCCCGAATCGGGTGTGCTGAATGCGATTGAACCGGCCCGCACCACTTTGTTCGCGCCGCCGGTGAGGGTGAGGTCGCCGCCGTCGATCACGATTCGGTTGGCGTGGAGCGAGCCGTTCTCAAAGCGAACGGTCGCCTTGGCCGTGTCCGTCGCACCGATGCGCAAATCACCGCCGACGTTAATTTGTGCCGTGTCGGTGAAGATGGCATTACCCGAGGCAATATCAACGTCGCCGGACGTATCCAGCGATGCCTCGCGGCCTTTAACAACAAAGCCGGCGATGGGCTTGGTGGCGTCGCCAATGAATTGAATGCTACTGACCGTGAGTTGCGCGCCATTTTCCACGCGGGCCGCGTATTCGTTTGCATTCTGGTGGATCACCAGCGCGCCGTTGAGTTTCATACTCGAACCACGCCCGGTGATTTGAAGCTGCCCTTCGCCCCCATCGCGCCCGATGTTCATGGCGACAGGCACGGAGTTGGTTCCGCTGAACGCGGCGCGAGCGCCGTTGGTCACGATCAGGTCGCCGATCGATTTAGGTCCGTCGGCGATGCGAATTTCGCCCTTGATATTGAGCAGCGAAATGTTGCCGTCCACCCGCAGGTAACCCGTTCCCCCGAGGCCCGTGCCGGCATCGCCGTAGCCGATGGTGAGCGCCGGCCCGCCGTTGAACGGTTCGACATTCATGCGGCCTTCGTTACTGATGAGCAGTGTTGCTGCGCCGGCCTGGCCGATGATCGAACCTTTGGTTTTGAACAGCGTGTTGTTGGCGTTGTCATGAATGTTGATAAAGCTGTGGCTGTTGACGGCGGCGCCGGCCACCAGCCGGCGAACCGCCACCAGCGCGCTCTGGCTGATATCGAGTATCGACGTGCCGGGGAGCGTTCCCATTTCCAGGTCAGACGTATTGGCGCGCAGGTCAACACCCACGCCCGCAGCGTTCAGCCGGCCGTTGTTAATGCGAAAGATGCCCGCAGGGTTGGCAGCTCCGGACGTGCCGATCGTCATAATCCCGCCGGTAAGCGTTGCTTCGGCATTGGCCAAGTCGAAGTTCAGGGCCGCAAGGTTGTGCGAAGCGCCGACGGCCAGATCAACCCGTCCGGCGGTGAAGCTCAGGGTGCTCAGGAAAGGACTCGATGCAACCGCCACATCGTAATCGCCGTCAAGGCCAAACCCCGCAGCGCCGCCGACTACGGGAACGCCGACCGACCAATTGGCGGCATTGTCCCAGAACCCGCCTGCGGAATTGGTCCAATCTGAGGCTCCGGCGACGGATGCGCACCCGGCAACGATAGCGACGGCGATTAAGTTGGAAACACCCAGACCGTCAACCGGTCGAACGCGGAATTGCTTCATGCTCTTGTCTCTCCCGAATGGATATGTGCTGGCCGACGGCAGAGTACCGTCATGCGACAGTTCTCACAAGCCAAATCTGGCGGGCGACTCTTAAAAAACCATGAAGTCACGAAGAGATTCACTGGTTTTCTCCGCTATTTCTTCGTGTCATTCGTGTCCTTCGTGGTTCAGACCGGTCCTTTCAAAAGCCAGCGCCGGCGTTGTAGAAGCTGGTTCGCTGTGCGAGCGTCAGGTCGCGCCAGAGCGTTTGCGCGACGTTGAACTCGCTGTTGTCGGCGGGCGTAATATCGATGAACCAGTCGTCGAAACGCCGGAACAATGTAAATGACCGCCGCGCGAGTGGCGAAGGCGAAGATCGGCACCGCAGCAACGGCGGCGGACAGAAGGTGTTTAGAGAATCGGCGCATCGAGGTCTGTGACTCTCCTGTTATGCGATATGGCAGATTGGGAGACCTGTACGGATTGATTCAATTGCTGCGGTTGAGGGGCAATCGTGGGACATTACGACGCCTTTTATTGAGAAGTTCGAAATTGCTGGACGGAGCGTAGAATTGCCCGCCTAAGGGCGCAAAAACGTGGTATCCTCACAAAACGGCGGGTTTGCCGTCGAAGCTTTCAGGAGTGGAATTATGCCGTCGGTTCAACCCGTTCGCGCTGCGGCGCGACTTGCCGTGGAAACTCTCGAATCGCGCCGGCTCATGAGCCAGAGCGGAATTTTTCTCGATCCGGCGATGGAAATCCCCGGACCCAGCGCCGGCGCGCTGGCCGTTCGGCAGCACGGCAGCGGTGCCGATGCCGGCCCGCAGGCCAGCGGCGGGCCGGAAGCGCCGCCGCTCAGCAGCACGATTGAAGGCATCACGTTTGAGCAGGAGGGCAACCTCAACGGCTCGCCAGGCTTTGGAACCATCCCACCCGATGCCCACGGCGCCGCAGGGCCGAACCATGTGGTTCATGTGGTGAATTCGGCGATCACGTTCAACACCAAGGCTGGGGCAGTGACGTTTCAAAGCAATCTGTTCGACTTTTTTGGTGCGACGGCGCAAACCGATTTATTTGATCCTCGCGTGGTCTACGACCACTTTGCCGATCGCTGGTTGGTGGTGGCGCTCGACAAGACCGATATTGCCGCAGGGTTCGGCAGCAACACGTCGCGCATGTTCATTGCAGCCAGCGACGACGCCGACCCCAACGGCACTTGGACGGTCCGATCAATCAACACCGATATCAGCATCGGCGGGCAGGCGAGTTGGGCCGACTTCCCTGGCCTGGCGCTCGATGACGAGGCGATTTTCGTCTCCGCCGCCCAATTTCGCTTCGGCTCGAACGCGTACGCGGGGAACCGACTTCAGATTATCGATAAAGCCCAGTTCTATGCCGGCACGCTTTCGTTTACCACGCACGACGTGTTGGCCGCCGTTGGGCAATCCAATAATGCCGGATCGTTTGCGCTGCAGCCCACGATGATGTATGGCACGCAGCCTGCGGGGCTGGGCACCTACCTGATCAACTCCGCCGGCTGGCAGGATGGGTCGGGAATCGATTTTATTTTGGTGGTGCAGGTGAACAACCCGATCAGTGCACCGGCATTCGTCGGCACGTTTGTGACGCAGGGCGGGAATGTCGATAACCCGGCGGTGGCACTGCCGGGCGCGCCGCAATCGGGCACCGCCGTGACGATTCGAACCAACGATCGCCGGGTCGTGAGTAACGGCGTGTGGCGAAATAATAATCTCTACTTCGCTCATACTTCGGCGCCGCTCGTCGGCGCCGATGCCGGGCAGGCGACGGCCAAGTGGTATCGCGCCACCGCTGACGGCACCAACGCGCCCGCCACCGCCGACACGGGCCTGGTCGGAGGCGAGAATCTTGCGGCATCGACGCACACGTTCTTCCCCGCCGTTGCCGTTGATGCGACGGGCAATCTGGCAATCGGTTTCTCGGCCTCGGGCTCGACCATGTTCCCGTCGGCCGGGTACACCGCCCGACTTACCGCCGACGCCGCCGGCACCACTCAACCGGCGGCGCTTTATGCCAGCGGGCTCGCGTTTTACAGTCGCACCTATTTCACCCCGGCGAACCAATCGAGCTTCAATCGTTGGGGCGACTACAGTTCGGTTGCGCTCGATCCGGCCAACGGCAGCTTCTGGGCATTCAACCAATATGCACGCACGCAAGGCTCGGCATTTAATGGTGAACAGGGACGTTGGGGAACGCGGTTTGCCAATTTTGGCATAGCGACTGATACCGTAGGCCCTCGGGTGACGACCTCGCAATTTAATTTTCTTACGTCCCACTCGGTGACACTTGGCTTTAGCGAGAGCGTGGCCGCGAGTTTGTCCACCGCCGACGTGACCCTGACCAATCTCACCGCCGGCTCGACGCTCGCCACCGCAGCGTTATCGTTGAGTTATGCTGGCGCGACCAACATCGCCACGCTCACGTTTCCAGGCGTTGCAGGCCCACCGGCGGGAATATTAGCCGACGGAAACTACCGGCTGACGCTTTCCAACACCGGCGTGACCGACGCCGCCGGCAACCGGCTCGACGGCGACGGCAACGGCGTCAACGGGGATGACTTTACTTTCACCTTCTTCGTGCTCGCCGGTGACGCCACGCGCGATCGGTTCGTCAACCTCGACGATTTCACGGCGCTGGCCGCCAACTTCGGGCAGTCGCCGCGCAATTTCGCGCAAGGCGACTTCACCTACGACGGCAACGTAAATCTGGACGACTTCACCCTCCTCGCCGCCAACTTCGGCGAGAACCTGCCCGCGCCGGCCGATCTGCCGCGTGCAACGGGCTTTGCGGCCGCGAGCAGCTCGCCGTTTGGCAAAGTGTTGGTGAACGATCGGGTTATTGACGACGTGCTGAACTAACCCACAAGCTATCGTTGAACAGGCGAAGCGAAAAAAGCAGAGCGATCGGGTGCCACGATCTTGGCTCTCAGGCTAAGTCGTGCGTCGCCGAAGTCGTTCAACCGACTTCAACGCCGCCGCGCACTGCTTTACCTGAGAGTCAAGCAGTGGCACCCGGCCGAGTTGGCGCGCGGGTGTTTATTGTAACACGTATGATTTGTTCTACGGCAGCGGCAGGTTCTTCAATTCAAACGGCACGGTGAGCGGTTTGCTTTCCACCGGTATTTGCCACACCAGCTTGTGCGCCGGACCGGCGGCGGGGCGGCCGTCGGACAGGTTGCGATCGAACAGTGTGGTCATCTCGATCGTGTTCCCCCGTTCCGACGGGGTGAAGTTCGGGCCGGCGCTGCGCATGATTGATCGGCCTTCGGTGTCGAGCAGGCGCAGCTCCGCCGAATAGAGCAACTGCTGCAGGCGGTTGAACTCTTCGGGCTCCCCCGGCGGCGCGACGGCGGCAACCGCCACTTCGAAGCGGTTGTCATTCGTCTGGGTCACCTGACGCACGATGAAACGGAAGTGGCCGATATCGCTCTGGGCGTTGCGGGCATTGGCAAGGTCGGTCAGCTCGATCGATTCAAACCGCGAGGCCGCGTTAAACGTAAGCTGCCCGGCGATGCTGCTGATTTGCGTGCCGGGGTTGTCCGGGAAGCGCAGCCGCGTCTGAAATGACCAGAACGGCGACCCGCCGCCGTAGGTTTCATCAATCGACCCCGGCGGCAGCAATGAGTTGCCGCGGTCGTCGACGGCTTCGGTCAAACGCACGCTCGCCGCGCCGGGCATGATCTTGAGCTTGGGTTCCGCCAGTGCCGTGAAGTGAACGGCGAAATCGCTCGAACGCTGCGCGCCTTGCGTAAACTCCACCGATTTCTGGTGCGTGATGCGCGAGGCGACAATGAGCAGCGGCCCGCTCACCGCCGCCGGCGCGCGGGTGAGCGCGCCGCAGCCCAGCGAAAGCCGAATGCCGTCGTCGCCGGGGGAAATATCCAGCGTGCCGGTCTGTTCGCAAATGCTCCGCAGCACGGCCCACAGTGGCTGACGGCGGACGTGCAGCGTCACCGTCGGGCCGGGGGTGTTGTTCCAATTTTCTCTTGGATAAGAAATGGGCGAGCCGCGCACCTGCCGATTGATTTCGGCGACGACCTGCTCCAGCGGCATGTCCTGGCAATCGATCGTCACACGCGACGGCCCGATGATCGCGTCTTCGCCGATCTGTTTCAGGATTGCTTCCAGCCGCGAGCGCCGTTCTTCATCAGTTGCGTTGGATAACGCCGAGCGTAGTTGGGCCGCGAGCGGTTCGCCGGCTTCGGTGAGCTGGAGCTGCGCGCTTTCCCGGACGGTGAACGACTCGTCCGACAGTTGGGCGACCAGGGCCGGCGTGTCGTCGACGACAACCGGCTTACCCACACCAATTCCGGCGGCGAAGGCGACGGACGCAAATGAGATGATGGAGGCCGTGGCAAGCCGCGTCACAATCTATCTATCGCTCGCCGCGGCGGGATGGTTCACCCGATATATGCTTATGGCGGCCCGATAACAGAAGCGACGGTTGCGGCTGTGATGCCTGCAACGGCGGTGTGGCTGGTTTGCCTGGAAAGATCAAACAGAGCGAACATTCAAAAGAGCACACGAAGAATCGAAGGAAGATTAAGTTGGTGGATCGGTGGCACAGACATTCTTGTCTGTGTTTCCGATTGAGCGCCTGCCCGGAGACACAGACAAGAATGTCTGTGCCACCGATCGGCCCGCCCAAGTCAGTCTTCCTTCATTTCTTCGTGCTCAATTCGAGCGGGCGATCACTTCGCCGGCATCAACGCCGCGCGCTTTTCTTTGATCGTCTTGAGCAGCGACTTGTGCGGGTCGGCAAACTTGGCGGTCCCTTCGTCCATCAGCACTTGCTCCATTTTCGCGATATCGACCTTGGCGCCGATTTCATCGACGATCTCTTTCGATGGCATTTTATCGATGCCCTTGGTGTAGCTCTTGTTCAGCTTCGCCACCGCATCATTGGTCGCCGGCGGGTTGGTCTGGATGTCGCTGCCGGCCAGCGCTTCAACATATTTGTCGGGCGAGAGCTTGGGGTCTTTCGTGCCCGTCGAAGCGAAGATGATTTCCTGATGCAGCGGGCACTTCTTGTCGGCCCAGAATTTCTGATTTAACTGCCACAGCTTCTTCACATTCACGATGCCGACCAGGCCCTGTGATTCTTTGCTGAGCGACGGCAGATGTTTTTCAGTATACACGTCCACCCGGCTGACGAAGATTGAGTAGACGCTCTTGAACCGCTGCAGGCCGTTCTTGCGCCGCTGCGCGCCTTTCCACACGCGCTCGCTGGCGATCTTCCATTGACGCTCGGAGAAAATCAGCGTGACGTTAAGCGCCAGCCCGGCGGCGGCGAGCTCTTCCACCGCATCCAGCCCCGCCGCCGTCGCGGGGACTTTGATCATGCGGTTCATATAACCCTTGCCCCAGAGCTTGCCGAGTTCGATATAGCTTTTCACGCGCTTATCGTGCGGCACGTTGCGTTCGCGGTCTTCCAGCAGCGGATCAAGCTCGAAGCTGACATAACCATCATCGCCGGCGGTTGCATCGTTGATGTTCTGGAATTTGTCTTGCGCATCGGACACCAAATAATCGGTCATCGACCAGGCGACTTGTTCGTCGTTCATGCCGTCGTCAAAAAATGTTTCCATCGTCGTATCAAACCGGCCGGTTCGCAGCAGGTCGGAGATGATGATGGGATTGCTGGTAGCGCCCGTAGCGCCGCCGGCGATGTTTTTATCCACCAGATCCGGATCGACCGAGTCGAGCCAGAGCTTGGTGCCGGTTTCGATGACAGATTTAAGTCCTGTGGCCATGTGATGGTCCTTTCAATTAACGAAATTGCCCGTTGCCCGATCCCCCATCGCAGCACAGCATAACGCGCCGAGGCGAGCGGGTCACGCGGATTTAATGATCTGTTGCGTGATAGCGTGGTTGGTCACCAGATCAACTGCGCCTCATATTTACGCATTTCATGGTCGCCTGTAACGATCGGTATCGATTCCACAACCGATTGCGCGATCAGCATGCGATCGAACGGATCCCCATGGTGGGCAGGCATTTGTTCAAGCTTACGACAGTGAATGGACAGGATCGAGAGTAGAACACCGTCGTTAACGCTCAAATAGTCGCCGATGAAAACATCCACCGGCGTACCCAGCTTCAACATTCCCTTTGCGGCTTTGGCGGCAAGCTCAAAGTGAGTGGCCATGCTGACGATTGGCGTGTGCTGAACCGACTCGAGCAAAGCCCGTGCCGTCTTCGACAGTCGCCGATCACCTTGCCGAAACCAGATGAGAACATGGCTGTCAACCAGATACCTCATCAGCGCCGACGCCTCGGGCCTTTTGGAGCAAGCAAAGGATCGTTCAGCAATTGCTCAGCCTCCGCGTTGGGCATCGGGAGATGCGCGTCATGGGCGAACCAAATTTTCCCCTTCATGTCGCCAAACTTCGCCCGCTTCTTGCTGGCGTCTCGCACGGGCACCAGTCGAACCGACGGCTTCCCATTGCGGGCAATCACGATATCCTCACCGGCCTCCGCTTTAAGCAGAAGCAGGGAGAGTGACGTCTTTGCTTGATGGACGTTGACCTGCCGCATGAAGAAATTATTGATTAGCTAATTAGGTTAGTCAAGGCCGAGCTCATCACGTAACTGCAAATCCTTCACCTCCACCTCCACCGTTCGCATTCCGTTCCATTCGTTGATCGTCGGCTCGATCGCCAGGTCAATCTTCACGCCGGGCTTCAGGCGGTCGAGCAGGTCGGCGCAGCGCCAGGCGATGGCTTTCATGTTGACGCCGTTTTGGCGGAGGTAGAGTTGCAGGTGTTGGCCGTCTTTGCCGACGACGCGCGGGGTGCCCGCCAGCTCCACCCCGCGGCAGCAAAGCAGGGGTTTGCGGTTGCCCTGGCCGAACGGGCCGAGGCGGTCGAGGTCGCGGATGAGGGCTTCGTTCACCGATCGCAGTTCGGTCAGCGCATCCAAATGCAATCGCGGCGTAAGCGCTTCGGGGGCGAGCACTTGCTTGGCATGCGACAGGAACGCGGCGCGAAATTCTTCGAATTTTTCAACTCGAACCTTCAGCCCCGCCGCCATCTCATGGCCGCCGTGGGATTCTAAGCAACCCGTACAGGCGTCGAGGGCATGGGCGAGGTGAAACCCGCTGATCGACCGCCCGCTGCCCTGGCCCAAGCCGTCTTCGTTAATGGCCACCATGATCGTGGGCTTATGAAAACGATCGACGATGCGTGAGGCGACGATGCCGATCACCCCCGCGTGCCATCCCGGCGCGCCCAGGACGATCGCGTGGTTGTCGCCGGTATCAAGGCGCAGGTCGGCCGCTTGTTGAAGGGCTTGTTCAAGAATGTGTTTTTCGGTCTGTTGGCGCAGTTTGTTTTGCGATTCCAGATATGTGGCGATTTCGGTGGCGCGCGTTTCATCGGCGGTGGTGAGCATTTCCACGGCGAGCTGCGCATGGCCCATTCGCCCGGCGGCGTTGAGCCGCGGGGCGAGGAGGAAGCCGACGTGAAAGCTATCCACCTCCGCGCCGGTGAGGTTGGCCGAATCGATCAACGCGCGAAGCCCTGTCAATTTTGATTGCCTGATACTCCCCAGCCCGAACCGCGCCAGCACGCGGTTCTCGCCCACCAGCGGCACCACGTCGGCGATGGTTCCCAGCGCCGCGAGCGCCATCGCTTCGAGCAAAAAAGCTCGGAATGGCTCGCTGACTTTGGGCGAACCCGAAACAGCTTTGCCGATCGCCCAGGCCAGCTTGAACGCCACGCCGGCGCCGCAGATGTGCGGATTGGGATACGGCGGCGCGCCCGGCAGGCGCGGGTGGACGATGGAGTGGCAGTTGGGAAGGATTGGTTCCCTCTCCCCTACTGGGGAGAGGGTTAGGGTGAGGGGAGTGCTGTTGACGGCGCTGACCGAAGATGTGCGGTTTGACTCCGGCTTTTCTCCCCTCACCCCAGCCCTCTCACCGGAGGGGAGAGGGAGCCGGAACTCATGGTGATCCGTCACAATCAAATCCACCCCACGCTCGCGCGCTACCAAAGCCGGCTCGATCGCGGTCACGCCGCAATCGACGGTGATGATGACCCGCGCGCCGTTGTTGCAGATTTGCGCCACCGCGTCGGCGTTGAGGCCGTAGCCTTCGTCGATGCGGTGCGGCACGTAGTAATCGCACTCGCCGCCCAGCAGGCGGATGGCGTGCCAGAGGATGGCGGTGGCGGTGATGCCGTCGACGTCGTAGTCGCCGTAGATGACGATTTTTTCGCGCTCGGCAATCGCCTTGGCAATCCGCCCGGCGGCGAGCGCGGTGCCCGGCAGAAGCTCGGGTTCGTGCAATAACTTGAGCGTGGGGGAAAGGAAGTCGCGGCAATCGCACTCGGCGGTCACGCCGCGATTGAGCAGAATTTGCGCGATCAGTGGGCTGGTCTTAAGTCGATCGGCTAAATCGGCGGCGGCATCGCTCGGTTCGGCGACGATCCATCGTCTATTCCCGCCTATTCTGCTCCCTCGCGACATTTCACCGATCATAAGGCGGCGGGCCGGAAATAGAAGCCGCGTGCGGTCGAACTAACCACCGCTGTGCTGGTTGGTCAATCAAACAACGGGCAACAAGAAGGAGCCATTGAATGAAGCGAGTGATAACGATTGGATTGTTAATCGGGCTGGCGACGGCGTCGGGCTGCATCGCGGTCGGCGGGTCGGAGCGGTACGACAGCAAAGTACCGACCCTCGGCCGCGAACTGCAGGATTTGAAAACCGCGCGCGACACCGGCGCGATTTCGCCGGAGGAGCATGACAAAACACGAACGGCGCTGATGTCATCTGCGGAGAAGCGATAAGCAGCATCGTGGAATGCGCGACGAGGAAACAGAAATAGCCGACGGCAAGCCGTCGCCCACTCTGCTTCACTCTTCCGCGGATGCGGAATAATGCGGCGCTTCAATTGCCGCTTGAATCACCGCTTAAATTATTTCGCCGGATGAATCGGAGTCGATCAGATCGAACATTCGATCATCAACCGGCAACACCGAGAACGGATTGCCGGCGGCGCGCGGGAGCGATCCTTCCAGCGGTGGAAGAGTTCTGCCGAAGTTGGCAGCGAGGATTGTGAAATCGTCCAGATCCACAGCGCCGGAATATGTGAAATCCCCTTGCGTAAAATCGCGCGGCGACGAACCGAAGTTGGCGGCGAGGGCGGTGAAATCATCCAAGTCCACATCACTATCGCCGTCGGCATCACCCGCCAGGAACGCGAACACGCCGCTCAGCGAAGCCACCAGCAGATTTCCGGCGACGTCGGTCACGTTCACGCGGTTGATCGACAGTGCATAGTTGCCGTCGGCCAGAATTCCGTTCGGCGCCGAGGGGAACGTGAACGTCGCGAAGTTCAACGCCGCATCGTAAGAGACCGCCGGGACGCCGTTGCTGGTGCCGAAGGGCGTGTTGACCAATGACAGATCGGCACCCGTCAGCGCCGGCCCTACATTGTCGTTAAAGGCGAAGACGATCTTGTGCGGGCCGATGAGCCGGTCAAACCCGATCACCGTTCCGGTGGGGGCGGCGGCGTCTACGCGGATCGTTTGTGCCGTGGAGACAACCGACTGCGGCTTGGCCGGTTCGGTCTGCCGCGCGGTGATGGCCCGGAAGCCGTTGGCCAGCGTGGTTGTGCCGTTGGTGGTGATGGTGGTCGTGGTGCCGGAAGCGACCGCCGAACCGATGAGCGTGCCGTCCGAAAAGAGGTCCACGGTTGCTCCGGCCACCGTGCCGGATACAGAGAACTCCAGCGCATTGGCCACGGTGCTGTTATTTCGCCGGGTGATCAGATCAGAATTGCTCACACCCGTATCGCTTGCCGCAGCCAGTTGGGGCGTGCCGGTGGGTGCGCTGATGACGGCGTTAGTCGTCACGTTGGCGTTGGTGATATCGAAGAAAATATTTCCGACCGCTGCGACTTTGAACCGCACGGTGCTGCTGTTGACGCTTGGCACCGTAAAGCTTTCCGAACCGTCATTTGCGGTCGAAGCGAGCAGCACAGTCGGGAAAGTGTTGCCGCCGTCGGTGCTCATGCTGATCATGACATTGGCGGTGTTGATTCCGCCGCCGGTGGTGCCGGCCACGTTCCAGGTAATGGCCTGCGAACTGCCGCCGGTGAGCGTGGTGGCCGAGTTCAAATTGGTGATTGAGAACGCGGCGCCGGTGTTGACCACAGTCAGCGCCACGTCGTCCGTATTGATCCCGCCGCCGCCCACGCGATTGTCGCGCGCGGTGACTCGGAAATTCAGCGAGCGGTTGGTCGTCGGCAGCCGCTCAGAAAGCCCGCCGAACGGCGCGGCGGTTGAATTGGCGCCACTGAGGATGGAAGTGAGCCTCGGGAACATGCGCGTGGCGCTGGTCGCCGGGTTGAAAACACGGAAAAGCGGGCTGAATCCGTTGTCGGCGTCGGTGAGCAGGGTGGCCGGGCCGAGGTCGGCTTGTTCCCAGCTGTAGGTGAGCGCGTCGCCGTTGGCGTCGGAACCCACTGCCGAGAGGGCGAACGGCGTCTGGGCCGGAATGGTGAAGTTCGCGCCGGCGTTTATCGTCGGGACACTGTTCCCTGTTGCCGTTCGAGTGCCGACGCCGGGAATGACGTTGTCGCAACGGTTGATAATCTCCTGGGCGCTGATCCAGCCGAAAAATGGATCAGAGTTCAGTTGCAGATCGCTGTTGGCCCCGGTGATGCCTGCATAGGCCATGATCGTGCTGCCGCTGCCCGGCTCGTATGCGGTCCCGCCGTTTCGGGCACCGTCGGGGCCGTTGAAGTTGTGATTGCCACCGAACTGGTGGCCCATTTCATGGGCTACGAAGTCGACTAAAAAAGGATCGCCGACGGGGCTGGGCAGACCGGTCGTGCCGCGCGCTTTGCTGACGGTGCCGACAACGCCCAAACCAGCAACGCCGCCCGAGCCGGTGGTGAACACGTGGCCGATGTCGTAACTGCTGCTGTTGATGACGGCGTTGATATTGGTGGTGTTCTGATTGATGGCGTTTGATGTATTGTCGTAGTTATCGGTCGCGGGATTGGTAAAAATGATCAGATTGTTGTTCGCCACCAGCGTCATCCGGATGGACAATTCGGTTTCGTAAATACCGCTCACTCGGTTCATGGCCGTGGTGACGGCCGACAGGCCGGCGGTGACCGTGCCACCGAAGAACGCGGTGTATTCGCCGTTGGCCGCGACGGCGGCGCGGTAGGTACGAAGTTGGCTCCCGCTGGTGGTGTTGACGGTGGGATTGCCCGTTGGATCGTCGATCGGGACGCCTGACTCGTACGCGCCACTTTCGACATCACCACCCGCTAAACTAGGAAATTTGTTTTCCGCCGTCTGCGCTGCATCGCGGCGATAGTAGCTGGCGTAGACGCTCTGATCGAGGTGGTAATACGGGTCTACATAATAGGTCGAGCCGGTAGCCAAAACTTGCGCGTGAAAGCCCAGCGGAGTGAAGTCGGCGCGAATGTAGGCGCTGGGGTCATCCACGCCGTAGCCGGCATAGGTTCTGATGTCGGGAAACTTAGCCTGAAGCTCCGGCGCGAGGATGGACGATTCGACGATGTTGAATCGCGCCAAAGTTCCTTCGGGCGTGGGGATGGAAATTTCCAGCGTGTTCCGGGCGCGGCCCAAACCGACGGCCAAATCTTCCTGCACGGTGTTCGATAGTTTCTGCCGAAGTCGCGATGCGTCGAGCGTGAACGGCTCGAATGCCGAAGCGTTGACCGCCAGCGTTTTTTGCGACGACGCGCGCGGCAGATCGTTGAGACCGCCCCAGTATCGGTCGGCGGTGTAGGCGGTTGATCTAGCGGTGACCACGTTGTTGACATCGGTCTGCAGAGCGTCCACCGATGTTGCCACCGAAAAGTGCCGCCGGGGCTCCAGCGCATCCATCATTCGGTCGAGTGAAAATCGGTTCAATGGAAAGCGACGTGCGGAAACGGGGGGTTGCTTCACGATGCATTCTCCTGATCCAAGATGGACCGACATCCGAGCCGGTGCGGGTGAGCTGTGGCGCCGATGCGCCAAGCCCCGGTAGTATACCCGGGCGCATAGGAATTCGGAAACGAAATCTGTGCCTATTTTGATCTCCTAAGTGATTTCTTTTAAGGCACTTCCAACAATTCTGTGGCGGGCCGTTTTTGGCGTTGGTGGACGAGCTACATGTGGATCGCCCGCTTATCCACCGCCATCGCTGCTTCCTTGATCGCTTCGGGCAAAGTCGGGTGGGCGTGGAAGCCCCGGGCGATGTCTTCGGCCGAGCCGTGGAACTCCATGACCGCCACGCATTCGTGAATCATATCGCTGGCGTGGGCGGCCAGAATATGCACGCCCAGCACGCGATCGGTGCGGGCATCGGCGATGATTTTGACGAACCCTTCGGTCTCATCCATCCCCTTGGCGCGACCGTTGGCTGCAAACGGAAATTTGCCGATCTTAATGTTGAAATTCTTGGCTTTGCACTCTTCTTCGGTCAGCCCGACGCTGGCCAGTTCGGGGTGCGTGTAGACCACCGCCGGGCAGCAGGCGTAGTTGACGTGCCCCGGTTTACCCGCCATCAGCTCGACTGCGGCAACGCCTTCTTCTTCGGCCTTGTGCGCCAGCATGATTCCGCCGATGACATCGCCGATCGCGAACACGCCCGGCGCTGTGGTTTGGAATTTCTGATCAACCGGAATGAACCCGCGCGGGTCGAGCTTCACGCCGACGGTTTCCAGCCCGAGGTTGTCGGTGACGGGTCGTCTGCCGACGGCGACTAAGACTTTATCGACTTCTTCCACACCCCGATCCGCGACTGACGCCGTGGCGTCAGCCGCGGATCGAGAAGCGGCATTCCCGTCACGCGCCTTCCAATGCACGCGCACTTTTCCATCCACGATTTCCGCTTTCTCGGCAGTCGTACGGAACCTAAATTTCAAGCCCTGTTTTTCCAGCGACTTCTGCAGCGCGTTGGCGCATTCACGATCGCTAAGCGGCAGCAAGCCGTCGAGGTATTCCAGCACCAGCACATCGCTGCCCAGCCGTGCCCAGACGCTGCCGAGTTCCACGCCGATGTATCCCGCACCAACGACGATGAGCTTCTTCGGCACCTCAGGAATCGCGATACCTTCGGTGCTGGAGAGGATGTATTTTTGATCCAATGGCAGCGAAGGGATTTGCGTCGGCGCGCTGCCGGTGGCGATGAGGATGTTCTTGGCTGTGACGACGCGCGGGCTTGCACCCACGGCGGACACTTCCACTTTTCCGGAACCGACAAATTTTCCGTGGCCGATCAGGTGATCGATCTTGTTCCTCTTGAACAAAAACCCGACGCCGGTGGTGAGCTGTTTCACCACATCGTCCTTGCGTTTCATCATCGTGCCCAGATCGAGCTTCACATCGCCCACCTGAATGCCGTGCCGCGCCACCTGGTGTTTGATGGAGTGATAACGTTCCGATGAATCGAGCAATGCCTTGGATGGAATGCATCCGACGTTCAGGCACGTTCCGCCGAGGTATTCACGCTCGACGCAGCCGACCTTCATGCCAAGCTGCGCCGCGCGAATGGCCGCGACGTATCCGCCGGGACCGGCGCCGATGACGATAAGATCGTATTGGGGTTGGCTCATGGGACGAAGAATTCTATGGATCGCCGGAACAACGTCCAACGTCCAACTTTCAACGCTCAACATTCAAAGGCATCTTGGATGTTTGAAGTTGAGCATTGGCAGTTAAACGTTGAAAATCGCACGCCAGCGGCTGGGGGGCGTTCAAGCGAGTAACTTCAAGACAATCGCCACGGCCGACATCACCTGTTCCCGCGTGACATCCAGATGTGTCACCGCGCGTACGCCGCCGCCCACGGCGCTGAATCTTACGCCGTTGGCACTTGCAAACTTGGCAAACTCGTGCGGGGTGGTGAAGCCTTCTACTTCGAAGAAGACGATGTTGGTGTCGGCCGGGTAGAGCAGTTTGACGCGTGGGGATTCCGCGATGCCCTCGGCCAGCAACTTCGCATTGGCGTTGTCGTCCTTCAATCGATCGATGTTGTGCTGCAACGCATACACCCCGGCTGCGGCAATGATGCCGGCCTGGCGCATCGCGCCACCGAAGGCGTGTTTCCATCGTTTGGCGCGTCCGATGAAATCGGCCGTTCCCGCAATCACCGCGCCGACCGGGCAGCCCAGACCCTTACTGAGATCGATCCAAACCGAGTCGGCATGTGACGCGTATTCTTTGGCGCTCACGCCACTGGCGGCACTGGCGTTGAACAGGCGGGCGCCGTCCATGTGAACGCTCAGTCCACGGTCGCGCGCCGCTTGGCAAACATCGCGCAGTTGATCGATCGGCCATACGCTGCCGCCGCCATAGTTGTGCGTGTTTTCGATGCACAGCAGCGTGGGGTGCGGATGATAAACGCTCTTGACCGCTGGAATGGCCGCCGCAACCTGCTGCGGCGTGAAGATGCCGCGCTGGCCGTCGAGTGCATCAAGCATGACGCCGCTAAACATCGCCGCGCCGCCGCACTCGGCGCGCATGATGTGGCATCGCTTGTCGGCCAGAATCATGTCGCCGGGATTCGTGTGCGTCTTGACGCCCACGAGATTGCACATCGCCCCGCTCGGTAGAAACATCGCAGCTTCTTTGCCGAGCAGCGTCGCCGCCATCGACTGCAACTGGTTGACCGTCGGGTCTTCGCCGAGCTGTTCATCCCCCACCTCGGCCCTCGCCATCGCGGCGCGCATTTCTTTGCTGGGTTTCGTTTGGGTGTCGGAGAAGAGGTTGATCATTGCCCTTTAAGCCGCCGCCAAAGTACCAACCCGCGCCTGTGGCGGCGGGGGGGTAAGGCCTCGCTGGGTGTAATAACTGAGGTAAAGGTCGACTGCTTCATGGAGCTGCCGCTCGACTTGTTCAGGTGAATCAGCGGCAGTTGTGCAACCAGGCAAATCCGGCAGATAAGCCCAATACGAACCATCGTCGGCGCGTTCGATGACATAAACATATGAATTGGCTTGCTGCATGCTTTCCTTATTTCAGACCGGCCTGTTTCAAAATGCTATTCAGCGTGCCGCGCGGAACGTCGTGTCCTTCCTTGCCTCCTGCAGGAACGACTACCGGGCCGGGCTTCGTAGGGTGAATATACATCAAATGGCTGCCACTGGTACGATCACGCCGCCAGCCATCATCGTGCAGCGTGCGCAGAAGTTGACGATACTTCACACAAACATAATACCAAATAATTTCGACTCAGGCACAAGGAAGTTCCCGAAGGAGCGCCACTGCTTGCGCGACTGCCGGTGACGCGGTTCGATGAAAACCTTTGCGCAGCGCCGGGAGACTAAGCACATCAATTCGCCGGCAATCCAGAAAATTCAAACCGAACCGGTTAGCCGCCCCCACGCCGCGTTGTGACTCTTGGCGGACACGCGGGTTTTCCGGTGGGGACGTCGTGTGGAATTACAGATTTCGACCTGCGATCCGGGTGTTCGCTTGAAGCTCACAGCCCGGCGTGGAAGCGTATCTTCTATGTCGCACGACAAGGTACCGCTTTTGGGTTCGCCGACAGAACCCTCACCCCAGCCCTCTCCCGGGATACCCTTCGGCAAGCTCAGGGCAGGCCGGGCGAGGGAGTGGATCACACATCCAGCATCAACCGCTGGGGGTCTTCGATGAGTTCCTTGAGTCGTACCAGGAACTGCACGCTTTCTTTGCCGTCGATCATGCGGTGATCGTAGCTCAGCGCGACGTACATCATCGGGCGAACGACGACTTGTCCGTTGATGGCGACGGGGCGCTCTTTGATGGCGTGCATGCCGAGGATGGCCACCTGCGGCGGGTTGATGATGGGCGTGGCCATCAGGCTGCCGAATACGCCGCCGTTGGTGATCGTGAAGGTGCCGCCGGAGAGTTCGCTAATTTGCAGTTTGCCGTCGCGGGTGGCGGTGGCGAGGCGTTTGATTTCGCTTTCGATTTGCGCGAACGACAGCGTGTGTACGTTTCGCAACACCGGAACCGCCAGCCCGCGGTCGGTGCTGACGGCGATGCCTAAGTGCACGTAATCGTGGTAGACAATGTCGTCGCCGTCGATGCTGGCGTTGACGCGCTCCCACTCGCGCAGCGCCTGGCAGGCGGCTTTGGCGAAGAAGCTCATGAAGCCCAGACCGACGCCGTGCTTTTTTTCGAACTGCTCTTTGAACTTCGTGCGAATCGCCATGAGGTTGCTCATGTCGATTTCGTTGAAGGTAGTGAGCGTGGCGGTGGATTGCTGGCTCTTAACCAAAGTTTCGGCGATTTTTTTGCGGATTTTGCTCATCGCCACTTTACGCACCGGGCCGTCGGTGGTGCTTGTGGGTGCGATGATGGCTTTAGCCTGGCCGGGGTAGACGTCGGTTGCGGGCTTGGTTTGCGTTTTGGACGGAGAAGAACCCGGCGCTGAAGCACCCGGCTTGTTGGTGTCGTCCATGAAGTTGACGACGTCTTCTTTCGTGATGCGATTGCCCGGGCCGGTGGGAGAAATCTTTGTTGCGTCGAGGTTGTGTTCTTCGACCATGCGTTTTGCTGCCGAAGAGAGCTTTTCGTCTCTCGATGTTTCTGGCGCGACGGCGCGATCCGGGGCTGAAGCCTCCGGCTTGGGTGGGGCGCTGGTGGTCGTTTGCGCCTTCGTGGTGGCTTGGCCGTTGGCATCAACGGTTGCGATCACTTCGCCGATCTTTACTTTCGTGCCGACAGTCACTCTTTGCGTCAGCACGCCGGCGGCGGTGCTGGGGACGTCTACGTTGGCTTTATCGGTTTCCAGTTCGGCCACCGGCTCATCCAGCCCGACGGCTTCGCCGGTCTGTTTGTGCCACTTGACCAGAACCGCTTCGTTGATGCTTTCGCCCATACCGGGGACTTGAACGTTGGTTGGCATGATGAGTGGATTCTATGGATGGATTTGCTTGTTGCTACTCGCGCGGCGGTGGGGCAGACATTCTTGTCTGCGACGGCATTCCATGCCGATCGAATTTCACAAATCGCTTGGAAAGCGATGGCAGACAGGAATGTCTGCCCCACTGGGCCGGAGTTTTTAAGCGTTTTTGAGTCAATTCTACTTCGCCACCACTTCCTTAGCCGCTTCTTTCATCGGCAGTTCCAGCGCATGGGCGATGAGTTCGGCCTCTTCGGACTTGTGCATGTAGGCCGAACCGGTGGCCGGGCTGGCGGATTCGTCGCGGCCGTGATAGGTGAGGACGACGTTGTCGGGGATCATCGTCAACAGCCGTTGCTGCATGAACGACCATGCCCCGCGGTTCCGCGATTCTTCCTGCACCCAGCAGACTTCTTCCGCCCGGCGGTACTTCGCAATGACCGCCGACAGTTCCTTTTGCGGGAACGGGTAAAGCTGTTCGACGCGCACGATCGCAATATCATTACGCCCGTGCTTTTCGGCGGCGTCTTTCAGCAGCCAGTACATCTTGCCGGCGCACAGCAGCACACGCTTGACGGCGTCGCGGTCGGCGGGGGCCGAAGGGTCATCAATCACGAGTTGGAACGAACCTTCGGTCAGTTCTTCGACGGTCGATCCGCGCGCCGAATCACGCAACAGCGACTTGGGCTGCATGAGGATCAACGGCTTGCGAAACTTGCGATGCATCTGCCGCCGCAGAGCGTGGAAATACTGCCCCGGCGTGCTGAGCATGCATACCTGCCAATTATCTTCGGCGCTCATGCTCAAAAATCGTTCCAGGTACGCGTTGCTGTGCTCCGGGCCGTTGCCTTCCATGCCGTGCGGCAACAGCAGCGCCATGCCGTTGGCATACCGCCATTTGCTCTCGGCGGAGCTGATGATCTGATCGATAATGCACTGCGCGCCGTTCACAAAATCGCCGAACTGCGCTTCCCACATCACCAGCGTTTTGGGGTTGGCCGAGGCATAACCCCATTCAAACCCGAGCACCGCGAATTCGCTCAGCATGCTGTTGATGACGGTAAAATCACCCGGCTTCTTTCCAAGTTGATCGAGCGAATACCATTTGTTGCCGTTCTCAAAATCATTCAGCACCGAGTGGCGATGGCTGAACGTGCCGCGTTCAACATCCTGCCCGGTGAGGCGGATGCCGTACCCTTCCATGAGCAGCGTTCCCCACGCGAGCATTTCGGCGCAGCCCCAGTCGATGCCTTTTCCGGTCTGCAGCATTTCCTGTCGTTTTTCCATCACGCCCTTGAGCACTTTCGGGTGAGGCGTGAAGCCCGGAGGCAGCTTGCTGTAAACGTCGATCACCTGCTGCAATTTGTCTTTGCTGATTTTGGTGTTCGCCGACCAATCGTTACCCGCGCGGCCGAGACCCTTCCACACGCCGCCGAAGGTGGGAACCTTGGAACGGGCCCTCACCTCTTTGGCCAGTTCACGCGAGGCGTTCAGCCGCGCCAGCACTTCCTCCTTCATCTGATCAAGCTCCGGCTGCGTGATGCGGCCTTCGCCGAGCAATCGTTGTTCGTACAGCTTGCGAACCGACGGGTGTTTGTCGATCACTTTATACATCACCGGCTGGGTGAAGCTCGGCTCATCCGCCTCGTTGTGACCGTTGCGCCGGTAGCACCAGAGGTCGATCATGACATCGACCTTGAACTGCTGCCGGAAACCGATGGCGAGCTTGGCGGCCCACAGGCAGGCTTCGGGGTCATCTCCATTGACATGGAAAATCGGGGCTTGAATCGCCTTGGCCATATCGGTTGGATACGGCGTAAAGCGTTGCTGCGTCGGCGGGGTGGTGAAGCCCACCTGGTTGTTAATGATGATGTGAATCGTCCCGCCGGTGCGGAAGCCCGGCAGTTCCGAAAGGTTGAGGGTTTCGGCCACCACGCCTTGGCCTGTAAATGCCGCGTCGCCGTGCATGGCGATGGGCACCACTTTCTCACGACCGATGTCGCCGAACATATCCTGCTTGCAGCGGACGATGCCTTGGTGAATCGGGTTGATCATCTCCAAGTGCGACGGATTGGGGATGAGCGACAATTTCACATTCTTGCCGTTCACCGTCGGCCGCGTGTTGGCGTAGCCCAGGTGATATTTCACGTCGCCGTCGCCGGCCACCTGATGCATCGGCCTTGTGGTGCCGAGGAATTCAGCCAGCATCGATTCGTATGGCTGGTTGAGCACATGAACCAGCGTGTTAAGCCGGCAGCGGTGCGCCATGGTCATGATGAACTGTTCGCCGCCGAGTTCGGCGCCGTCGTCGATGATCATGTTAAGCATCGGAACGATCGCCTCAGCGCCTTCGGCGCCGAACCGCTTCTGCCCAATGAACACCCGGCCCAGATATTGTTCGAATTCCTCGGCGGCGATCAGGATGAACATCAGGGCATTGGTCTGGACGGTGTTCAACTGCGGGCGATTGCTGATCGGCTCCATCTTCTGCTGCAGCCAGTCGCGCTGTGCCTTGTCATCGATACCGGTGTACTCCACGCCGAGATTGCCGCAGTAGGTGTGCCGAAGTTTCTCGGTGAGGTCGCGCAGGCTGCCGTCGGTTTCGCCAAGAAAGCTGGCCGGGCCGACCTGTCGGTCGAGATCATTCTCGGTCATGCCGAAGTTATGCAGTTGAAGCAGCGGGTGACTGCTGCGATTGGCCAGCCCGAGCGGATCAAGGTTGGCGACAAAGTGGCCCAGTTCGCGGTAGGAGTGAACCAGATCAAACGCGCCGATGGATTGCGGCGGATCGGTCGGCCCCGCGCCGGCACCGAGGGCCGCCACGCCACTGACGCTGCGCGCCAGCCCGAGCTCGAAGCCCGAAAAGAAAGCCTGCCAGTTTTCGGCCACCGAACGGGGATCGCGCTGGTACTGCTCGTGCAGTTGCTCGATGTACTCGGCGTTGGCGCGGTTTACGAAATCAAAGTTTGCCATGGGGGTTGGTTAATGGGGTTAGCGCAGGCTGGTACCCGCGCGGACAGGTTGAACCGGAGACCGGGCGTGCCCCCGCCGTCAACGTGACGACGGTGCTGCGATCAGTAACAATGGGTCCGGACTTCGACCGATTCATTGACATCCAGATTGAGCGGTACATTCAATTCTAGAACAAGCATTGAAGAAAAGGAACACTTTAAAGCGTGTGCCTTAAACTATTGCGAGGAAAGCGTTTACAAAAAAATGCCGTCACGAAGCGGAAGCGCGGATAGAGAAAGGCGGTCGTCGCACGCTTATTCGCCGAACGGCGTGTTGAAGCGGCAGATGACGACAAGTCAATCCATCCGGTGCTCGATTCGGGACGGCACTAATGGGTCAGCGATCATCTCAAAATAATCAGTGCATCTTGCATACTTCCATCGCATCCGGCCCGCAGGTCGCGCAGGTGTTCTCCATTTTGCCGGTCGCAAAGAAATTTTCCGCCGCCGACTTGCAGTCCGGGCAGACCATGCCCTTACGCGTGGTGTAGGCGACGACCCGGCCCTTTTCGGTTCGGGGAAGCTTCACCCAGGTCGTCTGGCACTTGGCGCACATCACGGCCTCGCCGGGTGTGGCATCGGCGGTGGCGGGCTTATTCGATTGACAGCCGGCAGCGACCAGCGCCGTGGATGTAACTATGGCAGAGAGCAGAATTGAGCGGAACATAAAAGCCTCCTTAAGGCTTGAGCGTGAAAGGTGCGTGCGCGCACGGCGACAGCCGTGCGGCGGGTCATTTTTTTAAGATGAGCTTCATTCGACATTTCGGACACCTCCCCGGTTGATCGGAGACCACCTCCGGGTGCATCGGGCAAGTGTAAACGATGGCGTTCGGTGCGGCGGCCGCTTTTGCCGGTGCCGTTGTCGGCGCGCTTGCCGGACCGCCCGACGCAGCGGCGGCCGCGGCGGGTGGGGCCATTTCCATGGGATGGCCCATTCCATGGCCGCTCGGTTCGTCGCCGTGATTGTGCTGCGAGGTCACGCCACCCGACGCCGGTCGCGCCGCGTCGGTGGTCTTCTCGCTGACGTCGACCCCGTCGCGCGCCAGTTCCCCCGCCCCCGCCAAATCGGCGAGTGTGCCGGGAGGATCGACATACCAGCCCGGGTCTTCATAACTGGTGAGGTTTTCGCGCACCTTTAGGATGGTGAACATCCCTCCCATCGTAATGTAATCTTTGGGGCTGCGGGCACCAACCATCGGAATGCTGTTCTCAGGCACCGTCATTCCCATGTCGCCCATGTCGGCCATTCCCGTCTGGCCCATCGTCATGTACTCCGGCAGCAGCTTGCGCACCCGTTCGTCGAAGCCCTCTGTATTCACGCCGATCGTCAGCGGGATGCCGTGGCCCATCTGATTCATGACATGATGCAGCATGTGGCAGTGCATGACCCAATCGCCGGGATTGTCGGCGGTAAACTGAATCGTCCGCGTCGAGCCGGTCGGCATGATGACGGTTGTTTCGGGCCACTGGCCGGCTTGAGGAATGTCCCCGCCATCGGTTGCCACGACCTTAAAGTGATAGCCGTGCAGGTGAATCGCGTGGTGGCTCATCATGCTCAAATTCCCCAGCCGGATTCGTACCCGCTCCCCGAGTTTGACGACCAGCGGCGCGGTGCCGGGGAATGCCTTGGCGTTGAACGTGAGCACGTTGAAATCGGTCATCTCATTAGGATCAGGACGAAACGTGCCCGGCGCGATCTTCCACTCGCTGGAAAGCAGCACGAAATCGCGATCCGGTCGTTGCTCCGGCGGCACACGCGGGTGGACGACAAACATCCCGATCATCCCCATGCCCATCTGCGTCATCTCGTCGTGATGGCTGTGGTACATCAACGTGCCGTGCTGGCGCAGCGTAAACTCATACTTGAATGTTTCGCCCGGCGCGATGGAGCGCTGGCTCACCCCACCCACGCCGTCCATGCCCGACGGCAGAATGACGCCGTGCCAGTGCACCGTAGTGCCCGCCGATAGCCGATTGGTGACATAAATGCGGACGCGGTCCCCTTCCACCGCTTCAATGGTCGGCCCGTGAACGCGACCGTTGTACCCCCAGCAGCGAGCACGCAGTCCGGGAGCAAATTCGTGATCGACTTCTTCGGCGATTAGATGAAACACCTTCACCCCGCCCACAATTTTGTAAGGCAGCGAAATGTTGTTGGGCGTGATGACCGGCGTGTAATCTTTGCCCGGATCGCCGGGCGCAAGCGCGTTATCGTCATGCGCAAACCGCGCGCCGCCGGTGCCGTTGCCGCCCCAAGGGAACGGCTTGGCGATTTCCTCGGCTGCTGCGGGCGTTCCACGGATCAGTACCGCGCCGCCGGCCAGGGCTGCGCTGTTCATCATCATCGCACGACGGGATAGAAATGGCTTGCTCATGTTAATGATTTCCTCGATCGGGTTGATTGCTTGAGGTTTCTGTCTCCACGCTGTCGGCGACGTCCTGCGAAGCGCGCGGGAGCCGTCCGGCCAGAATCTGCTCCAACGCCGCCCGTGCCAGCCAGTGGTCGCGCAGCGCCTCGATGTACGCCCGTCCGGCTTCGATTTCGTTCTGCTTTGCCGTCAGCAATTGGAAGCCGCCGATGAACATGGCGTTGTATTGTTTCTGGGTTTCCTCAACGATCGTGCGACGCAGCGGCAGGACAACTCGACGATAATACTCGGCGCGCTGCCGCGCCGCCGTCAGCCGCGTGAACGCCGAGCGAGCCGCGCTGCGAATTTCGACAGCCAGCGCGTAATGGCGTTGCTCGGCCTGCCGCAGCCGCGCTCCGGCGGCCGCCAGCGCCGGCTGGCCCTGGCTGAACAGCGGAATCGGCAATGCGAACGCGGGACCGATTTCGTGAGCGCCATCCGCCTCGCGCTCGAAGGCAACACCGAGTTCAAGCTCCGACAGAAGCCCAAGTGGTTTGGCAATTCCCAACTGCTGAGCGGCGAGCGCCACGCCGCGGCGTGATATGGCAAGATCGATGCTTCGTTCGATGGCGTGCTTCTCAAGGTTCGTGGCCGATACTGCGTCTGTTGGCAGTTCCGGCAGGCGCGGTTCAATCGTGTAGCGAGCCTGCGCGCCCCACAATCCCATGATCGCCGTCAGGCGCTCGCGCAGGTCGGCGGCCTCAACTTCTGCTGCGGCAACGTCGAGCTTGGTTTCTTCGTAGAACGCCCGTTCGTTGGCTACATCCAGCTTCGTGTTGTTACCCGCTTCATTGATGCGCCGCGCCAGTTCGAACGACGCCTCGGCGGCCAGCAGCACGGTGTGATGCAGTTCCAGCATTTGCTCGGCCGCCTGCAAGTGCAGGAACAGCGATCGCGTTTCGGCGGCGGTGTCGAGTACGGCGCCGGTCACGTCCAGGATCGCGCCCTGCAGCGCGGTTTCGGCCAGCGACTTGCGCATTGGGATATACAGCACATCCAGAAAGTCGAACACGACGGTCAATTCGATCTTCGTCCCGCCGCCGCCTTCGGGGAATTTTACGTCGCCGTCGAGAAACGGATTTTTCAGCAAGCCCGCCTGCACCAGATCAGCCTGGGCTACACCCAGATTCTCGTAGGTTGCCTGCAGCCGACGGTTGTTCAGCAGAGCGACTTGGACGGCGGCGTCCGCCGTCAGCGGCTCAGAAAGCAGTGCATCAACTTCGGCGGACATGGCGCGGTCGGCGTCTGATCCGTTTGACCAACGGACCTGCTTGCCGATCCGTTCCGACGCCGTCTGCTGCACTTCGGGAAAGCTCGCCTGTGGCTGAACCGAAGCGCAGCCGGTCACGCTCGCACTGACGACCAGCAATACTCGCCCAATCGGCTTATTGACCATGATGATGCGCTCCTTCCGTGGGTGAAGTCGCAGGGCGCGAAGCGGGTTGAAGGGCGAGTGTGTCGGAAGGCTGCATCGACGGAACTTCGACGGCATCTGGATCGGCCGGGTGATCAATCCCCGGCGAGGCCGGCGGTTGGCTGGCGACGCAGCCGGGAAACGACATCGCAGAATAGAGCGCGACAATGACGCGTAAAAGTCTTGGCATGGTTGCAAATCCGAGCTTGAGAGACCGTGTATTACGGTTGGCGGGGGCGTTGCCCGTCGCGATGACGAGAACTCTCCGCACCAGCAGTCACCTGGCGGCGGGCCGGGAGAGTTAAAAAATCAATTCAGGAGCGCGCAGTGCAGCACAGGCAAAAATGGGGTCCATCGTTCCAAGCCAACCGTCGGAACAAGACGAACGAAACCGCGGTCCCAAACAGGGTAGTGCGTCGACTGGAAGATGGGTGACCAGGACCCGGCTTGAAGCTTCAGCGCATGCGAAGTGTCAGCGGTCTTTTGTGCCGTGACCGACGCAACGCCGCGACAGTGGTCACACTGGTCATGGTCTTGCCCCCGCTTGTCATGCGCCGGCGCTTTCGCGCGCCCTGATTCGTCGGATATCTTGGAGCAACAGCCGTGGACATCCTTCGAGCCAACTCCCGCCGCAGCAGCGCGCATTGGTGCGCATAAACAGATAAACGGGCCGATCAAGAAAATCGGTAGCAGGGCGACGGATAATGGTCTCACGGCAAGCATCTTTACGATTGAATGCTATGCATCGACCCTTGCGGCAGCAAGCGCGTCGCCCGAAATTGACTCAATCGGTCGGTGCCACCGCGTATGACGAGCGGCGAGCGTGAGCGACTCGATTCCTGCAACACCACCACCGGTCGCTGACGCTTGTGACTCATTCTGGTCATAGGCAGTGGCCCTGCTCAATCGCTTCGTGAACTCGGCGTTCGCAAACTCTGCAGTTGCACCCGCACCGGCTCGGACAGCGGCGGGGCCGTGGAAAGCAGCGGTTCGATCCGCGCGATGAGCCGCTCCGCCTGCTGCGTTTGCCCCGCCTGCCGCAGCACGAATGCCTTGCCGATGAGGGCGTCGAGGTTGGTTGGCTCGATGCGCAGCGCGTCGTCAAACCCCGCCAGCGCGCCATCGCGGTTGCCCAATTCGGCTTCGATGCGGGCGTAGGTTTCGTGATATGTCGCCTCGCCCGGGCGAAGCTGACGCGCCTTAACGACCGACTGCCGCGCTTCCTGCAAATCGCCTTTGCGGAGCAACAAAAGGTACGCCAGATCATTCAACGCCCGATCGTGCTCCGGCTGCCGCGACAAAATCGCCCGATATGACCCCTCGGCGGCGGCGGTCTGGTTGAGTTGAAGCTGCAGCGATGCCAGCAGGAACATTGCTTCCACGTCGGCACGAACGCCCTGCGTAAACGGCGCCAGCAGTTTAAGTGCGTTGCGCGCCGGCGCGGGATCGGCGAATCGCGTGGCGAGAATGGAAGCCGAGCGGGCGTAGGCGTCCACCTCTGCGAGGTTCGTTGGATCGATCACCGGCTCGACGCGCGTTAACGCTTCGCTGGCCATCGCGGCTTCGCGGGCGTATTCGCCGGTGACCTGCAGCCACGTGACGCGCGCCGATGAACTTTCTGCCAGCAGTGGGCCAAGAAGGTCTTCGGCGCGCTCGGGCTGGCCCAGCGCCGTCATTGCGCCGGCGGCGATGCGGAGGAGGTTGGTGTTTTCTTCAGGTTTTTTCGTCGCCTGCGCCAAATGCGGCTGTAGCGCATTGATGGCTTGCGGCAGGTCATTCAACTTCACGCACGCTTCGGCAAGCGCCAGATCGGCGCTGCGCGGGTTCGGCCCGAGCGCCCGCTTCCATTGCAGCGCCGCCTGTTTCATCAGCGGCCATTGCTTCGTGGCGCGATAAACGGTCGTCGCCAGCGCCGCGGCTTCGGCGTCGCCGGGGAGATTTTCCAGCAGCCGGCCGGCGAGGTTTGAAGCATCGTCATTCGCGCCGGTTTGCAGATAGCTTCGAGCCAGCATGGATTGCAGCGGCAGATAGCGCGGGAAACGGTCGGCCGACTGACGCAGCCTCGCCAACTGCGGCGCTGAAGGCTGCGTGGCTGAAAGCGTTTCCTGCATCGCCGACAGCGCCGCGGTTTCAGCGGAGCGGGACGGGTCTTTTGCCAACACTTCGATCAGCGGCGAAAGATCGTTCGACCCGCCTTCCACCTTCTGCATCGCCTGCGCCTGTAGCTTGAGCGACTGAAGATCAGCACTACCCGGCAAAATCCCCAGCCCACAATCGGCGGCGGCGACGGCGGCGGGGTAATCGGCTTGACGGGCGTGGAACGATGCCAGCCGCCGCCACGCCGACGCGTCGTTGGGCGATGCATCGGCGGCGTCGGTGTAATGCTTCTTCGCCGCGGCGCGATCGCCGAACTTCTCTTCAAACCGCGCCAGGATCGCATACTTCTGCGCCGCGGGGGCGTCGGTCAACTCAAGCTTCTTCAGGATCGTTCGTGCCTCATTCACGTTCTGCCGCGCGGCGAGTAGATCGGCTGCGGCGGCGATGAGGTCGGCGTCGGCGGGCGACGCCTGCAATCGCCGGTCGTACAGGGCCGAGGCATCATCAAGCCGGCCCGCGCGGCGATATAAATCGGCCAGCAGCAGATCGGATTGCAGATCGCGCGACGGCGCATTCTCCAGCAGCATTGTTGCAGTCGAGTTGCGTCCTTCGTCACCCAGCATGCGCGCCAGCGGCAGACGCTCGCCGGGTTGGATGGATGGGCTTTGCGCCGCGCGATCGAGGTAGGCGCGCGCTTCGCTGTGCTTGCCCTGCTCGGCCAGCAACCGCGCCAACTCGAGTTGAACGGAGACCGATCGTGGATCAATCTCGGCGGCGGTGCGAAGCTGGTCGGCGGCTTCACGGGCATTGCCCATGTTCTCCATCGCCTGCGCCAATCGCACGCGATACTCCGGCACCTTTGGCGAGGCGCGCACCAGGTCGGCCAGCAGCGTCATTGCTTCGGCGCTGTCCCGCTGATTGGGCTGGCCGGTCAGCAGAAACTGGGCGCGGGCCGATTTCCACAATGAACCGTCTTCACCGGTGAGCGCGCGAACCCTGTCGATCGTCCGTGCGAAGAATTCGCGATTCTGTTTCGCCTGCTCGGCCGAGCGGAGAATGAGCGACTGCAGCGCAAAGTTGTCGGCATGCGAATCCCCCAGCGCAATCCATGTGGCGGCGGCGTCGGGGTCGTTGGCGGCTTCGCGAAACTGCGCGACGGCGATCTGCCACTGCATCGCGTCGGCGCTCGAAGCCGACTTGGCGGCATTCTGCAGGCCGGCCAAACCCTGCTCGGGCTTGCCCACGATCGAATGTTCCAGCGCGTGCCGCAACGCCATCGCCGGCGAACGAACGGCGGATTCTTTCGTTGCATCGAGCAGTGTTTGCTCCAGGTTCAACCCAAACTCTCGGCTGACCGCCAGCACATTCGCCAGCACCTCCGGCTCCCACCGGCCCGCTTGCGGCGTTGCAGAACGGATCGCGTCGATCGCGGCTTGTTTCTGCCCTGCCCGACAAAGCACCGCCGCATGCAACGCCAGCGATTCCGGTTCGCCGGGTTTGCGCTTCTGAATCTCCGCAACCAGCGCCGCCAGCGCCGCCTGCCGTTGTTCGGAGGGGTTTTGTTGAAGCAGCGTCGATTGCGCCAGCGCCAGCGTCGTCATCGGCGCAACCTGATCTGGCGCGCACCGCACCGCCGCCAAAGCGGCATCCACCGCGTCGGCGGGGCGGTTCATCGCCAGCATCGCCCGCGCAATTTTTACGTGCGGCCCCGCCCAGCTTGGCATCAGTTCCGACGATTGCCGCCATTCTTGCACGGCCTGATCGGTGTCGCCCAGCAGAAGATGCGCATCGCCGATCCAAGCGCGGATAATTCCATTCTCGCCGCCGCGCGACATGGCCGATTGATACTTTGCAATCAACTGCGCGGGGGGCGTGGCATGGCTTTCCATCCGCAGCGCAATGGCGGCGGCCCATCCTTGGGCAGGGTTGTCGTTCTTTCGTTTCTTCAGAGCCTCGATGATCTGTTTCGCCTCATCGATGCGGGCGATCGCCAGCAGCGACATGGCGCGAAATGCCAGCAGCGTGCCGTCGGCGGCGGGGGAGGCGGGGTCGAGCGATTCCAGCCGCTTGATGACCGCATCGTGCTCGCCGTCCTGCCAGGCGCGCTGCACCAGCACGCGGATGAGCGCCGGATCATTCGACCCCTCGGCGGCGCGGCGGAGGAGCTGCTGCGACTCCTCGAACAATCGCTGCTGATCGAACACCCGCGCCAACTGCGTTACAAATTCGGCATCGGGCGCGGGTCGGGCGGCGGCGGCGCGGAGCAGGGTGAGCGCCTGCTCGCGGTTGCCGCTTTCCCCGTGAGCAACGCCCAGCAAAAGCTCGAACCGCGGATCATCCCGATGCCGCTCGAGCAGCGCAGCATACCGGGCGATGATCTGCTCGGCGGGAACCTTGGTTTTGCGCAACAGCCAGTACGTCTGCAAATGCGCCTGCAAATCCGATGGCGCGGCGTCGTCCCACTGCCGGCTGACCGCCAACGCCTCTTCGTACTTCGCCGAGCGAATGAGCGCGATCGATTTGGCCTTGAGTCCATAAGGGTCGGCGGCATTTTTAGCCAGCACCGAATCGGCCAGCGCGATCGCTTCGGTGGAGTAGCCGGCCTGCGAATAAAGATCGAGCAACGGGCGAACCACTTCCGGCTCGTCGCGGCGCAACGAGCGGAGCACCTCAAAAAGCGGAATCGCCTCGGCCAGATGTTTGCCGGCGGGCATTTCCACGTTGGAACGGCTGGTGGCGAACGCCAGCAATGCATCGTAATCGGTCGTGCCGGGCTTGATGTAGGTTTTAAGCTGCTCGATGGCGGCGGGGTAATCGCCTTGTTTGAACGCGGCAATGCCGGCGTTTCTTGCTTCGGTCAGGCGGGCTTTTCGATTGGAATCGTTGTACTGCCGAACCCCCAGCGCCGCCGTCGCGAGCACCACCAGCGCCACGACGACCGCGAGCAGACGGCGCACGGTCTTCGGGCGAATGTTCATTGCCGCGCACCTTTGCGGGCCATCATCAGAATGGTTTTCCAGATGATGACTAAATCAAACCAGAAGCTCCGCTTCTCCACATATTCAATATCGTACTTGATCCATTCCTGAAAATCGTGACCGGCCCGTCGTGTGCGGCGAATCTGCCACAGGCCGGTGATGCCCGGCCGAACGCTCAGCCGCGCTTCGCGCCAGGCGGGGCAGTATTGGTTTTCTTTAAACGGGCTGGGCCGGGGGCCGACGATCGACATGTCGCCGAGCAGCACGTTTAAGAACTGCGGGAGTTCGTCGATGTTGTATTTGCGGATGAGCCGGCCAATTTTGAGCAAGCGCGGGTCGTTGTCCGGATCGATGTCCACGCGCCCGCCGTCGCCGCGGTTCTTGCCTTCGGCGATCAGCTTGCCGGTCAGGGCGTCGGAATTGTTCACCATTGAGCGAAACTTCCAGCATCGGAACTCACGCGGGCCGACGGTTTCGCGCTTGTGCCCGTAAAAGAACGGCCGACCGTCTTCGAACCAGATCCAGATCATGATGATCGGAAAAATCGGAACGACGAAGGCCAGTGCAATCAACGAGCAAATGATGTCGAACGCTCGCTTGAACGCCAGATCGACCGGGTTCTGCATCGGCGCCGCAATATCTTCGGGCGGGGCCATAGGCTCGATCGATTGCCACTCAATATCTTCGGCCTTTGGGCAGGCCCCGGGCGCATCCCATACCACCGCCGGGCCGATGACGGTGGTGCCCGGTTCCAGCGATCGACCGGCGCCCACCCACACCGGCCCAATCAGCCGCGCGTCGGCGGCGATGGTGGCGGCGGGGTCGCGCCAGCTTTGGCCTTCGAGCTGCCGGGCGCGATCGATCGTGGCGTCAGGGCGTTTCCAGTCGCGGATTAAATCGTGCGTGAACTGGGCAATTTCGCGGTCGCTGGTGCGGTCGTACACCCGGCCGTCGATCGAAAGCGTAACGCGCTCAATCCGCGGGGTGAATCGTCTCAGGCGCCGCCAGCCGGTGAGTGGGTCGGGGGCGCTTTGCCAAAGCTGCGCCACTTCGCGATAGGGGGTGATGACGATGCGCGCCAAGCGGTCGGCGGTGTCGTAGAGGCGTTCGAATTTGACGAACCGGTCGGATGGGTCGGTCAGCGCGCGTTCGCGGTAGCCGTGTTCGCGGGTGTCGTGCAGGCGGACGAACATGACGGTCGGGCCGATCCAGTTCAGCGCGTCCATGATCGGCGCGAGCTTGAAAAGGCACAGCGATCGCGGGTCGGTGAGCAGGAACAGTTCGGCGTGTTTGACGATCTGCGAAGGCTCCCCCTGCCGCACCACCTGCACGCCGTGCGCCGCCCAGAAGCGGGTGTGCAGGCCCAGAGGCTCAAGGCCCCAGATGGTGCGCGACAACGGCGATGATGGAACGGCGGAACTGACCATTTCAGCGGCAAAGTGGTGGAGCGATTGAGTTGTTGCGTGGCGGAGTCATATACGAAAACTCCACCACGCGACTACTCCACCACTTCACCACTGTAACTTTAAGACTCGGAATCCGCCCGCGCCGTGCTCGATGCGACCGCTTTGGCGAGCGAGCCGTATTGCGAGCCGTCGCGGTGGCCGTTCACGCCGGCGCTCTGGCCGGTCTGGCTGCGGGCGGCCGACCGCAGGCTGATGCCGCTGATGCTCTGCTCGAAGTCGCGCGCCTGGGCACGATTAAACACCACGCCGCTGATGCGGGCACCGATCGAACGCAGGTGCGACACCGCCTTTTCCACCAACGGCCGTTGCTGCCCGCGGGCGACGGTCAGCACCACGCCGTCGGTCGCCGAACAGACCGGGGTGGCTTCGATGCTGCCGAGCACCGGGCCGGTGTCGATCAGAATCACTTCGAAATGTTTCTTGGCTTCGTTAATCAGCCGCTTCATCGCCGCGGGTGAGAAGATGCCGGCGTGCTGAAGCTGGGCGTTGCCCGAAGGGAGAATCATCAGATCGGCCACATCGGTTTTCTTGACGTAGTTCATCACGGCGCGATGGGTGATCGCATCGAGAATCCCCTGCGGGCCTGACATATTGAGCCGCGCGGTCAGTCCGGCGCCGACCAGATCGCAATCGATCAGCAGCGTACGGCTGCCACTTGCGGCGAAAGAAAGGCCCAAAGCGAGGGTGAGCGACGTTTTGCCGTCGCCGCTGCTGGCCGAGGTGACGGCGTACGCCACCGGGCCCTCAACCGGTGAATCAATCTGCAGCCGGGTGCGCACCTGATGCACGCAGTGTGCGGCGATGCTGGCCTGGCCGGGGTCGCTGAGGCGATCGGGCAGGTTGGGCAGAATGCCGAGCAGCGTGAGGCCGGTCATCTGCGTTTCGGTGGCTTCTTCGCTGTAACGGTAACGGCTGTCGAGAAGGCCGATGAGCATGAGCAAACCGACCGGCAACGCCCCGCCGAACAGCGCGCCGATGGCGGCGAACTGCTTGCGGCGGTCTTTGCTGGGGCTGGCCGGCCAGGTGGCTTCGGAGGTGACGGCAATCTGCCCGCTGCCGGCAAGCTGGAATTCGAGTTCTTCCTTGGCTTTTTCGCGGCGGGTGCGATCTTCCTGCGCGCGTTCCAGCTCATCGCGGACGGCGCGAATTTCGGTCATGCGCTTGGCCAGTTCCAGCGTGGCGGCCTTTTCCTGGTCGAATCGCTTTTTGCGAACTTCCACGCGTTGGCGGAGTTGTTCGACGAGCTTGGGCGTGATCACGACTTGGCCTTTGCCATCAAGATCGGGCTGGATGTCGGTGAATTTGGCTTTGTTACCTTCGAAGTATTCCTGCGCCATCGTGTCGGCCGTGGCGTATTCCTTCTGGGCAAGCTGCACCTTGGGCGAGTTAGCGCCGTAGGTGTTGCTGAGCTGCACGAGATTGAACAACGCCTTAGTGCGGTTTTCGAGAAAATAACGCATCATCGGATCGGCAGCGGCGACATCTTCCATCGTCAACTCCGGCATATTGTTGCCGTCGACGGTTTTGTTGCTCGTCGCGAGATCCAGCTGCATCCTGATGTCGGCCAACTGCGATTCGGCGGCCTGCGTGGCCTTCTGGCGGGCTTCCAGCAGGTTTTCAAGCTTGTCGGTGCCGTAGTCGGCCGAAAGGTTGCGGATCGATTCCTGCAGCCGGCGATACTCCCCCTCGGCTCGGTCATACAGGTCCTGGAACTTCTTCAGTTCGTCGATCTTCGTCTGGCTGACGGTTTCTTTGGAAATATCAACGTATGACTTCATTACCGCATCGACGGCGGCCTGGGCTACGGCCGGCTCGGCGTCTTCGTAGCTCACGCGGAGCACGAAGGTGTCTTTGATGTAATCGACACTCAAATTTCCGAGCATCGAACCGACCAGTTCCTGCGTCGCCGGTTTGCTCGACACTTTGCGCCACTCGTCACGATTGATGGCCGCCGATACGGTGCGGCTGTTGACGATCTTGGCCGGCTGCGAGCGGACGAAGCTGGTGAGATACGCAATGCTCTTTTCGGCGGCGGTGGAGGTGGTGATGTAGGGCTTCACTTCCAGATACCCTTCGGCGGTGTATCTGGGTGTGGTGCTGCTCCAACCATACACCGCGCCGGCAATCAGCCCGGCGGCGGCGAGGATGATCGCCAGGAGCACGCGGCCGCGCAGCAGACGGTGTATGATCTTCACCGGCGAGACGCGCGGGTGGTTGGCGTTGTAATGCGCCAGCGCCGAGCCTGCGCCGGTGGCCCAAGCATCGTCGGGGCGAGCGAGCGTGCCGCGGGGGGTGGTGGCAATAATCTCTTGACTCATCGAAGCGCTCCAGAGTTCAACGTCTTGATCGTCGGCACGAGTTCTCGAAGGAACAAGTTAAAGATATCGTCTCTATCGGCCTGTTTCAGAGGCGCGTGAAACACCAACTGGAATTGGGCAGCGCCATAATACCGCTGCTGATAGTCTTCGGCGGCGGCTTTGACGCCTTCCATGTCGCGCACGATTCCTCGTCCGGGCACAATCATGAAGTTGTAAACGATCGTCCAATAAGATTGACCGTTCTCAACCCGCTTAAAATGATATTCCATGATCGGCAAAGAAATCCCGCCGACTGACCAATCACGCGGAATTGCTTCGGTCATCTCGTTGCCAATGGCGCGGTAACAGTTCCGCGGATAGTGGCCGACCATGTCGCCCGAGCGCTTGCACTGAACGATGAGCAAACTCACAGTCCGCTCGGCCTGGCCGACGCTGCCGACGTCAATATACCGCCGCTGAACGATACGGTTGGGCCGCAACAGCCGTTGTGCTTCACGGACGACCTGCTCATCGCGGCCCATCCATAGCCCGAACTTATAAGGCACCGCGTCGATAGCGATGCCGGCACGCTGGTGATAAGGCTCGAAGTCGGCCTCGCTAAGATACGTCCGCTGCTCGCGCACCATTCCTATCAGCAACCCGATCGTAATGATCGGAGCGGTGAGGCGGAGGAGGAATTTGGTGGGCGTGGACATCTTTGTTTGTTGTAGGTTGTTTGTTGTGGGTTGCATAAAGAACAATATTCGCGTCCGACTTCCAATCACCAACCCACAACCACCAACCTACAACCCACAACCTACCTCCTATTGGCTCGCCAGCGTATATCGCTGAACTGGCACCATCGCCCATTTCAATAGTCGAATCACCGTTAAGAGAAGCAGGAACGCAATCGGCAGCATGATCCAGCCGCCGTAGTTGTGAAGGAAATCAAAGACCGTTTTAGCATCCGTCGGCGATAAGCGAGTGGAGCGGCCCTGTACCCAAATGAGCGGCACGGTCCGCATCACATTACACGCCAGCGCGATAATCGGGCTGAACAGGATGATCAGAATACGAACGTTCTGCCGAAGCGGTAGCCCGAAGCTGAACGCGTAACCGATCAGGAACAGCGGAAAAACCATGCGCATGCCGTTGCAGGCTTCTTCGATCATGACGGGCTTGCCATCGATGAACATGAGGTTGCCGCTGCGCTCGGTTTCAACGCCGATCACGTCCAGCGCCAGTTGCGAAGTCTGGGCAGTCCACTCCTGCAGCGGCTGGGCGAGGCGTTGGCGCAGGTCGCCGGGCGCGGGAATGAGAAAGCCCAGCACCAGAATTGCGGGAAAGAACCGAAACAGCACGTTTTTACCCACCGCTGAAATGACGCACCCGATGAGCACCAGCACCGCGCCGGCGTGGAAAAAGCTGGTGGTTTGCTTGTTGAACCCATACCAGCTCATAAACCAGCCGGCGGCGACGATGAGCGGGCCGAGAAACGTGCCCGTCGGCCGGCAATGCCGGAACCGCATGCGGCGGACCCAGACGATCCAGACACAGACGAACGGCACGAGGAAAATGTGCTGATACTCTTCATCGCGCCGTGCGACTTCGAATATCTCCATCCACGCTTCACGACAGATGAAGATCCCGACCAACGCCAGCAAACTGGCTAAGGCAAGGTGCCAGCCGGTGAGGCGGTCGGAGATGAAGGGTTTAAGGGGCATGGGTCAGCGTTCGGGGTTCGGGGTTCAGGCAGGAGTTGTGCTTCCTGAACACTGAACCCCGAACCCTAAGGACTTACAAACTGATCAATCACCGATTGCTTGTTCCGCACCACCGCCCCCGGGCAGACCACGCTGCGGACCAGCGACGCGCCTGCTTCGACCATTGCCCCTCTTAGGATGACTGAATCGTGCAGATGAACTTTGGGCGCCACCGATGCGCCGGATTCGATGATGGCGAAGCTCGGCTGCCAGTCTTCCGCCAGCGGATCGGCGCTAAGCACCTTTCCGGCGCGGCGGCGGTGGTGAGCGTGCAGGGCGCCGATGTAGTCGGCCAGCGACCGCACCGGCAACCCGCTGGGCTTGCGGCAGTGAACCACCTTCACATCGTATTCGCTGGCGATCAGGGAAAGGGCTTGTTCTTTCATATCGCAGAAACCGATGGATGGAATCATACGCAGGGTTTCCACCCGCGCCAGCATCACGCCGCTGGGGGTGCCGTCTTTGTGGCTGATTAAGTTGACGTCGCCGCGCTTGTGATCCAGCGCCGCGGCGATGGCGGAGAGGGGATCGAGCAGCACCTGGCTGGCGGTGGCGACCAGGATCAGATCGTTGTCGTCATAATTCTGGGCCAGGTCGCGCAACACCCCGCCCGTACCGCGATACTCCGATGCATCGCGTTCCACCGTGTACATGCCGGCGTAACGGGCGGCGCCGCTCACGGGTTCGAGCGATTGCGTGTTCACCAGCACGCGCGTCGGCAGCACTTCCAGGCCCGCATAGCGCGCCAATTCCGATGCTTGCCACAGCCAGTGATTCAGAATTGTATTGTCTTGTTCAAGCGGCAGATCAAGCACCGACCGCTTCACTGCGGCGTGAAGCTGCGTCTGTCGCACGCTGCCGCCGAGCAGAATCATGGCGCGTAGCCGGCTCAACGATTTGGCGGTGCTGTGCCCTTCCGGCCGGACGATGACGGCGGGAGCGCCTTCAATGCCGCGCTGCGGAGCGTCTTGCGGTTCATGTCGAAAAGCGGCCGAGGTGCCGTGGCCCGTGCCCGGCCGACGCACCTGCCGCCGGCTGCTGGTTCGCGCTGGAACGCCGGTCAGGCGTCGCCATGCTGATTGAAGCAGCAACTTGCCCGCAAAGGGCACGCCCTTCACCAGATACCGTTTGAAAAGCCGCCGCGGTTCTTGAATGAGCCGATGCACCCATTCGAGGCCGCTCTTCTGCATCCACACCGGGGCACGCTCCACGTCGCCGCAGACGAAGCTGAAACTGATCCCCACGCCCAGCCACCACGATTGCGGCAGCGTGTTTCGGATGCGGGTTATGAGCCTTTCCTGCTTGGGCGAACCCAGTGCGACGAAGATGATATCGGGCTTGGCTTCGGCCAGTGAATTGATGATGGCGGCAATCTCTCGCTCATTTTTTTCAAAGCCGACCGCCGGGCAGTGAGTGCCGACGACCTTTAGATTTTCGTATTTCTCGCAGAGCTTTTTTCCGGCCTGCTCGGCGGTGCCGGGGGAACCGCCCAATAGATAAACACTTCGCCCGCGCCGGGCGGCGGCTTCGCTGAGGGAGAAGATCAAATCGCTGCCCGCTACACGGGCCGGAAGGGGAGTGCCTTGAATTTTAGCGGCCCACACCAGGGGCATGCCGTCGGCGACGACCAGATCAGCCTCGGCCACCAACGCGGCGAAGGAGAGGTCTTTCACGCAGCGATACAGGTGATCAAGGTTGGGCGTGACGAGCATCCCGCCCCGGCCGCTATCCAGTTCGCCGAGAATAAACTCCACGGCCTGCGGTTGCGTCACCGCGTGCAGTTCTACGCCGGCCAAGTCAATGGTTGGAAGCGGCGGCGGGGGGGCGAGCAGCGCGTCGACCGCGCTGAGTCGCGATGAAGCGACGGGTTGAGCAACAGGTGCGCCGGAGGCAACCTCAGCCAAAGCGGAGGGTTCCATGCGTTCCAGAAGAGCATCGCCGGAGCGACTGGACATCATCGTTTACTTCTTCCCGTCCGTGCCCGTGAACTTTTCACGGAAGATCGTTCAGGTTGCATGAAAAATATCGAAGACGGCCGGCTAACAAATCCGGCAGTGCAACGGCATAGTTCGGCACCGTGACACGCAAATTAACCACGCAAATTACATGGCCCAAAGTTAATTGGACTGCCCGAATTGGAAATCATCCATGATCTCCGTCTAGGCCCGCTGTCATGCGACACGAGTCGGGGGTACGTCGCACCCACATGGGTGACCAGCCGATAATATCCTCGCCGCTCGTCCCAAAAGCAACATCAAACAAGCCGCTACCATCGTTTCGGCCGCCCCGTTTTCACCCACGGACGACCGATAACCAGTGGCCAAACGCGAAACCTCTAAGTATGTATATCGGCAGTAGGACGCCGCCGTTAAACAATGAATTACAAAGCATTTATCGAGCGACCGAAGGCGGGTTCCAAACGCTTTTCTGCAAAGCATTTAGCTCGTGGGTCGCGCGGTTTTTTCCACGGAAAAGGCAGGCCCATTGGTAGCGGCGCAAAAATTGCCGGAAAGCTTTATCCCCATACCGCGGCCTGCCGCTTACCCCGCTGCGAATATAGCCCCAGATCATCGCCACCGACCCGAGAACCACAGGCGGCTTTACCAACCTAAACGCAGCACTGGAAAAAAGATACGCCGGCGACGTCCCCATGAACCACTGCCCCACGCCGTGACGAACCCGTCCGGTCCACCAGTTTTTGTGGCTGGTTCCCATTGGGCGAAGGTGGATGAAGCGGAGGTCGGGGTCATCCCAACTAATGGCAATCCATCCGAGCATGCGGCAGCGGTGGCAATCGATGCCGTCCCACATCAACTCGCGCACGAATCCGCCAATTTGGGTGAAGCAGGTCGTCCGATAAAATTTGATCATGCCGACCGAGTTCTCGTCGCCGCAAACCTCGGCCACCTGCCTGCCGCTGAGTTCCATGTACGGCTTGCCGCTGGCGGTGCCGATGCGCGGCTCGGCTTCCATGCGGCGCAACAGGCCTTCGAAGTAAGCCGGCGGGATATCGAGATCGAGATCGAACTTGCAGACGTAATCAAAATCGGCCGGGTTGATCGTGTCGTAACCGGTGTAAAACGCATCGATCACCCCGCCGCCCAGTTTGCGGTCGCCGCGGTCGGTTCGGGTGATGATTTTGATCCAGGGCACTTTGGCCGCATATTCGGCCAGGATTTGCGGGGTTTGGTCTTTGCTGCCGTCGTCGACAATAATCCAGAGCGTCGGCGGAACAGTCTGGTTCAGAACCGCTTCAATCGTCCGCCGGGCGAATTGGGCCTCGTCGCGGCAAGGGGTGATGAGGCAATAGCGGCGCGAAGGCTGGCTCGAATGATTCGAGGTGTATTGCGGGAGTTGAGTAAACTTCATCGATGCCACAGACGTCACAGTTGATTCACTTTCTAAGTTGAACCGCGATCTCGCTTGCGTTCAAGCATTTTTCATTAGCCGCAGATGAACGCAGATAGACGCGGATGAATTCAGAAGAGTGTGTTTCGGAAATCCGAAGTAAATCTGAATTGTTAAAGCGATCATTCAATTCGTGAGAACTTTGGGATCGCAATCACAATCCTCATTTCTTATCAGCGTGCATCAGCGTTCATCGGCGGCCCTCCCTTTTATCGGCTCATCCGGGGCGGAGATTGACAAGCTCCGTCGTAGAAGCGCCTCCATCCGGGAAACATTCTCCGTTAACGAAAATTCCTCAACCACGCGCGCCCTTCCCGCGCTCCCCAACCGCTTGCGGTTTGGCACGTCTTTGCCAAGAAGTGCCACCGCGCGCGTGATGGCATCGATGTCATTCCCGTCCACCATCAACCCCGAAACGTCATGTTGCACCAGCTCTCGAATCGCCGGTAGATCGCCACTGATTACAGGCAGCCCGCACGCCATCGCTTCCATTAGCACGACGGGAATGCCGTCGCGGTCGCCCGATGAATCGTCGCGGCAGGGGAGCGCAAACGCGTCCGACTGCTGCAGCAGCGTTTTCACGCGGTCGTTGTCCACCGCGCCGAGAAACTTCACATGCTTATGAATGTGCTGCTCGCGCACAATCGCCTCCAGCGCCGCGCGCTGCGGCCCGTCGCCGGCGATGGTGAGTTCGAACGTCCCGCCGTCGCGATCGAATTTTCCTAATGCGCGCAAGAGATTGTCGACGCCTTTTTTCTCGACGAGTCGACAAACCGTAAGCAAGTGAAACGTGCGATTCCAAGCCGAGGGCTTCAGCCCCGGATCGAAGGTCCATGAATCGACATCCACCCCACAGCGTACGACGTGGTATTTGTGTTCGCTAAAAGGCTCGATCTGCGTATAGAAATCCTTGTGCCACTCACTAATGCAATTGACGAATGCCGCGCGCTGGAGTTTTCGCTTCAGCAGCGCCCGCCGCTGAAACAGATCATTCGCATGGCCGGTGAAGCTGAATGGAACACCCAGATGCATCGCCGCATACATGCCGACGGTGGTCGGCGCGTGGGCGAAGTGGCAATGGATGTGTTTAACTCCGCGAAGCCGCAAGCGGCGGGCAATCGCCGCGGCGGCGATCGACTGGAGGGGTAATTTTAGCCGATCGATAACGCGCACCGGTTCCCCCGGCGAAAAAACGTCACGAAGCATTCGCAGCTTCCGTGAGATTGTCGACGAGAAATGCGTGAACGTTTCTCGAAACGCGCCGCCGATGATTCCACCCCAGCCGTTGTAAACGACTTCGCAGTCTCGCTCGATATCTTCCAGCCCCGCCACGCTCTCCGTCGGCCGGTTAAGAGACACGCACACCACATCCCACCCGCGCCGGCGCAGCTCTCGAATTTCGCGATAGACAAACGTCTCGCTTCGCGCCGGCAGGATGCTGGAGATGTAGGCGATCGTGGGCATATTCTTTCCCCCTCCTTGTACTCAGGGAGGGGGTCAGGGGGAGGGTCGTCCGCGCGGCCCGATGCTACGCTGCCTCGCCCTCCCCCCAGCCCCCTCCCGGAGTACCAGGAGGGGGAGAAATCTTGTACTCGATCAACTTTGTCCGCTTCCCGCGCAGCCGATTCCATACGTAGGTTAATTGCCCGATCGCCTGCGGCAATTTACTCAGCGTAACAAAGGTTGCATAAAGCCGGTTCGGCCGCGAACGATAGATTTTTACCCACAGAAGCGGCCAGAGGATCCACAGGATCGGCAGCGCCCACAGGTAATTGCTGACCACTTCCTTCCGCCGAAAGTGTTCCGGCGCCGCGCCGTGCAAGGCAAAACCCTCGGCGTACGCGTGGCCGGAGCGGACGTTGCGCTTCCACCATTGTCCGAACCGCGTCATGGCGGCATCGTGCAGGGTCATCTCGGCATCCATGCGATGAATCTCGTACCCGGCGCGGCGAAGCCGAACGCACATCTCCGGCTCTTCGCCGGCGATGACGGTGTTGTTGTAGCCCCCGACTTGCTTGAACGCGGCAACGCGAATCATCGCATCGCCGCCGCACGATTTCGCGCGACCGATGGGCGTGTTCCATTCCAGATCGCACAGCGCGTTGTATTTCGAAGCATCAGGAAACCGCTCGCGCCGTCGCCCGCAAACAACCCCCGCTTGCGGCGTCGCGATAAGAAACGTACGAGCCGTTTTAACCCACCCCGCAACCATCTCACAATCCCCATCCACAAATTGAACAAACTCAATGGAAGGATCCACACTCATCAACCGCTCAAACCCCGCATTCCGCGACCGCGCCGCGGTGAAAGGGGTCGATAGATCGAGCCGCACGATTTCCGCGCCCAGTGATTCGGCGACCTCAAGGCTGTTGTCGGTTGAGCCTGAATCGACATACACCACCCGATCCGCATCGCGCGCCGCCGCCGACAGGCACGCGTCCAGGCGCGGGCCTTCATTGCGACCGATTGCGACGACGCCAATTCTCATCATTTTCTTTTCGCCGCCGATGTACGCAGATCGGAAGAGTATTTATCGCAAACGGTGAGCAAAAAAGTGTCATCCCGAACGGTGCCGGAGTACCGTTCGGGATGACCAATCAACTGTCAAGCTAATACCTCAATCGCAATCCGTTCATCGTCGGTTGAAGCGAAGGCGGTGTCGGTGCCGCCGCCGCCGTTGAGGATGTCGCGGCTGGCGCCGCCGGCCAGGGTGTCGTCGCCGGCGCCGGCGACGATTCGGTCGCGGCCGCTTCCGCCCAGCAGAACGTCGTTCCCGTCACTGGTGGCGATCATGTCATCGCCCGCGCCGGCGTCGATCATCGCGCTGCGCGATCGCACGTTTACGGTAATGGCATCGTCCCCTTCGTAGCCGGCAATCTGCAGCCGTTTGACCGCCGAGAGATTGAATCGCTTGGTCACGCCATTCACGCTCGCCTGCGCTTTTCCGCCGACGATCGTCAGCGCGATCGAGTCGTTCCCGCTGGAACCGTTAACGATGAGCGTGCCGGTGCTGCTGAGTGTGGCAATATCGCGCGCATTGACGATCGAGTTGACCATTTCCCGAGCGCCGCGGTCGCCGTTGATCGTGACTTCCACCGGGTAACCGTCGGCGGCGTTTTTGTATTCGTGGTTACCGGTGACGCTGAAGGTGCCGTCGGCGGCTTGGCTGAGGCGGCCGTTGGAAATCACACCGTCCCCCCAATTGATGCTGGCGGTCCAGTTGGCGGGCGCGCCGGCGGGGTCGGTGTCGATAAACGTGGCGACGACCATCCCCGGCGACCCCGTTCCCGCCGCGGCGCTTAATTCGGTGCGACCTGTGCCGACAGCGGGCGCGTCGCTCACGCCGATACGAATGACCTGGAAATCAAACGGGTTATTGCTCGATCCCCGACCCTGGCTGCCCACCTGCCGCACGCCCACGCGAATATCCGCCGGGCCGGTGTAACCTGTTGCGGGAATAAAGGTGACGCGCGATCCGTCGGTCGTGACGGTGCCGAGCGACGTATCCAGCATTTCGGCGGCGAAACTTACTTCGTCGTCGGCGTCGATATCCTGCCCGGTGAGCGAGAAGCGCAGCGTGCGGTTCTTCGGAGTGGTCATGTCATCGATCGGGCCGAAAATGGCCGGGTCGTCGGTTGCATTCTGGTTGCCGGCGATGCGGAATGTTTGCGTGGCCGTGCCGTCGTTGGTTCGAGCGGTGATCGTCACTGTGCCACGGTCGGCGTTGCTGGCGGTTATTTTCCCAGTCGATCGCAGAACCAGCACGGCATCGGTTCGATTCTTGACGATGCTGATGTTGTTGATGCGCACCGTATCCACCGGCGAGCCGTTGGGTTGGTTGGTGTCGTCGTCAAGTTGCTGCGGCGTGTTGATGATTGCATCACGCACCGCCGAGCCCCGCACGAGTTGCCCCCAGATGGTGTGATTAAAGTCAAGAAACCGAGGCGGCCCACCGTCTGACTGGCTGGTTTGCGCAGCGATCGTGGTAATGAAAAACTGGCTTCCGTTGGTGTCCTTGCCGTTGTTGGCCATCGCAAGCTGCCCGTCGCCGGTGAATAGCGATTCGGAATTGAATTCGTCGCTGAACGAAAAACCCGGTCCGCCGGAGCCATCGCCGTTCGGGTCGCCGCCTTGAATGACGAAATTGGGCACGACGCGGTGAAAGGTCAGTCCGTCAAAGAAGCCGGCCTTGATCAGCCCGAGCATGCGATCGACCGTGTTTGTCGCCAGGTCGTCGAACAGTTGAAGGTCCATCGCCCCGAAATTGGTATCGATCCGAATCCATGTGTTCGAGCCGGGCATGAATTCTGCTTCAACCACGGCCCGGGTCGTCTGCACCGAATAGCGCACGCGGTCGCTGCCGTCGTACGTCGTGGCGATCGGAACGAAAAGCGTTTTGTCGGCAGGGATGGACTGGTTGGCGATCACGCCGATTTCCGGCGCCGCCATCAGCCGGCGCGTTTCGAGCGGTTCGAAGGCAGGCGATGGCTGCGGAAAGGCACGCGTTACTTCTGGCATGGGGTTGGTCTCCACGAGCAGGTCAGGATTGTTTCCGATCGGGATGGTAAATGCGCGCGGGCAAGACGCCAAATGCGGGTGGTTCAGAATTCCGGAACGGCGGGTGAAATTCCGCTTAGCCGCAAGCGGCGATTGATACACACTGCTACACACTGATACACTCGGCATTCGGAGCGAATGATCATGGACAAACAAGTCACCCTGTTGGTCGGCACACAAAAGGGCGCGTTCTTCTTTTCATCCGATCAATCGCGAAAGCAATGGAAGATGTCCGGCCCACATTTGAGCGGGTGGGATGTCTATTCATTCTTCGGTGAAAGCGGCGGGAGTAAACGCATCTGGGCCGGCACGAGCCATTATTCCTACGGGCCGACGTTTCGCGTGACCGACGATTTCGGTGCGACGTGGCAACAGCTCGACGCCCGCCCGCAATATCCGCTGGAAACGGGTTGGAAGCTCAACCGCATCTGGCAGATTGTGCCGCACCCGACCGATCCGCGCACGCTCTTTGCCGGCGTGGAAGAGGCGGGATTGTTTGTGACGCGCGATCGCGGGGAGTCATGGCAGGAAATCAGCGCGCTCACCCGACAGCCCGGCCGCGAAAAATGGTTCCCGGGCAACGGGGGACTTTGCCTCCATACGATTCTCATCGACCCGAAAAACCCGCAACGCATGTGGGTGGGCATCTCGGCGGTCGGCGTATTCCGCACAGAAGACGGCGGGGCGAGCTGGAAAAACTTGAACAAGGGATTGCCGTCACTGGCGACCGGATCGGATGAGGAATCATCGCTCTGTTGCGTTCACAAAATGGTGCTCGATCCGCGTGATGCCAACACGCTTTACATGCAATACCACGGCGGCGTGTTCAAAAGCACCAACTCCGGCGAAGGGTGGACGCCGATTGAGACCGGTCTGCCCGGCAACTTCGGTTTTCCGATGGTCATTTCGCCCACCGGCGAACTGTTCATCGCGCCGCTACAGGCGGATGAGCAGCGGTTTTTCAAAGACGGCAAAGCGAGCATCTATCGCAGCCGCGACGCCGGCGCGAGCTGGCAGGCGCAAAGCAAAGGCCTGCCGAGTGAGCCGTATTTTGCTGGCGTGCTGCGCGACGCCATGGCCACCGACCCGTTCAACCCCGCCGGCGTTTACGTCGGCACGACCATGGGCGACCTGTTCCATTCCATCGACGCCGGCGACACCTGGCACCAGCTTCCCGGCAAGTTTCCGCGCATTTCCACGGTGAAGACGATGCTGACGGAGGCGTAACCGGCAGAAAGCTGAATGAAGCAGGTCGACTTAGATGCAGATTGACGTAACCATCCCCACTTTGCTGCAAGACTGCGTCGGCGGGCGGCGGCACGTTAACGTCGAGGCCGATCGGCTTGATGCCGCCATCGATCGCATCCGAAATGACTTTCCCCTGCTCCGGCCGCATGTGTGGGACGACGCCGGCCAATTGCGCCCGCACGTGCTCATTTTCTACAACGACACCGCTCTCCGCTGGCTGGAATCGCTGGATGTACCCTTAAACGAAGGCGACCGGCTGACGATTGTGCAAGCCATCAGCGGCGGTTAACCGTAGCACGGGCGATTCGCTGCAAAGTTGCCGCGTCAGCAGCCGCGCAGAAAATCGCGCGAGAAAATTAATCCCGCCTTTTCGCCGCCCTCGCTGCCGTTGAAATTTTCGTCTTCCAGTTCGATGCTCGCGATACCTTGGTAGCCGGTCGCTTTGAGGATCGAAAAAATCTCCGGCCAATTGGCCACGCCGTGCCCGGGAATGGTGTACCGCCACGCGTGTTCGCCGAAGCCGTGCGGCTTATTGAACACGCTGCTTTGGTACAAACCCTGTTCGTAAACTGCATCGGGAAAAAGGGCTGTATCTTTGGCGTGAACGTGCCATACCTTGTCGGCGAATTCATTTAAGAAACGGATGTGATCGACACCAAGGCGAATCAGGTGTGACGGATCGTAGTTCACGCCGATCGATGGGCTGCCGAGGTCTTTGATGAACGAGCGATAGGTTTCCGGCGTGCAGCAGAGTGTCGCATAGTGCGGGGCGGCGCCGGGCCAGCCTTCTATTGCGATTTTGGCGCCCACAGAATCCGCTGCTGAAGCAAGCGGCTTGAAAGCCTCTACCGCAAGTTTGTAGTTCTCGGCTCGTGGCTTGGCGGGGTCGCCGGGGATGACGCAGGTGAAGAACACCTTGACGCCCAGCGGAGCGAGTTGCTTCATGTAAGCCACGTTCTTCTCGATAAGTTCCTTTCGCTTACCGGGATCGCTGCAAAGGAGGTTGCCAAAATCAAGCAGGTCGGCCGAGCCGATCTTGAGGCCGGTGGTTGCCAGTGTCTGCAGGTCGTCGGGGGTGACGTTCATTAAGTCGAGCGCCTCGAACTCGTTCTGCTTCGCCCAAGCGGCGAGGCTGTCGAGGCTGCGGGTCCAGTCGCCCCAGCCTCGGCGGAAGGCGATGGGGAAGTTTGCGGTGCGGGTTTGCATGGTGACTCGCTCAGAAAAAACGTTGTACAATAGGTTGATCGATAGTATGATCGGAGAATGGTTAGCACAACAACCAAGACACAAAGGAGCCGATTTGAGACCAAGCCGATCGCGACGATATCGGCAAAGTATCAACTCGTCATTCCAAAAGCTGTACGGGCGAGCATGAAGCTCAAGCCGGGTGATCAGGTCTGCTTTTTGAACATCAACGGCTCGATGCGGTTGGTTCCCATTCGCCCGATTGCCGAGTATCGGGGTATTCTGCGCGGGGCTAAAATTGATCCTGGAGAAATTCGTGAGAAGAAGGATCGACCGATATGAATCTGGTTGACTCCAGTGGCTGGGTCGAATTTTTCCTGGATCACCCGAACGCCGGGTTCTTTCGTCCTGCGCTGGAAAATGTAGAAGAGTTGGCAGTGCCGACGATCGCCATTTTTGAAGTCTACCGCGTTATTGCCCGCAAGCGGGGTGAAGCCGAAGCCGTCCATTGTGCAGGCATCATGAACAACGCTCAGGTGATTGGTATGGATCACGCTTTGGCCGTGTCCGCCGCCGCCACGGCGCATCTTGAGCGGCTTACCATGAGCGACGCCATCATCCTTACCACCGCGCGAATGTTCGGAGCCACGCTTTGGACCCAGGATGTCGATTTGGGTTCGTTTGCCGGGGTAAAGTTCAAAGCAAAATAGCTGAGGCTATTTTCTCAGGAAATTCCCAATCAACTTCTCCCCGTGTTCGGTGAGAAAGCTCTCCGGGTGATACTGCACGCCCTCCAGCGGCCATGATTTGTGCCGCAGGCCCATGATTTCTTCGTCGTGAGTCCATGCCGAGATTTCAAACTCCGCTGGCAGTGTGCCATTGCGGATGATCAGGCTGTGATACCGCGTGGCGGTGAACGGGTTGGGCACGCCGGCGTACAGCGTTTTGCCATCGTGATGAATGCGGTCGGTCTTTCCGTGCATAAGCTTGGCGGCGCGTTCGACTATGGCGCCGCTCACATAGCCGATGCACTGGTGTCCGAGGCAAACGCCCAGCGTCGGAATGGTCGGGCCGAAGTGGCGGATCAGGTCGTTGCTCACGCCGCCCTCTTTGGGGGTGCACGGGCCGGGGGAGATGACCAGATGCGTCGGCTTGAGGGCCTCGACCTGTTCAACGCTTACTTTGTCGTTGCGAAACACCCGCATAGTCAGCGTCGGCGCGACTTGGCCTATGAGCTGCACCAGGTTGTAGGTAAAGCTGTCGTAATTATCGATCAGTACCAGCATGCGCAATGGAGGATACGCGCCCTTGCTGCAGAATTCGACCGCCCGATAAAGGGTTCCCGTCTATGCCGACAGTAACGAATGATCGGGGCCAAAGTGCTATCTTGCGAACCGTGGTCAAGCATCGATCGTAAGCAACCCATGCAGGGGATGTTTCGGCGCGCCAAGCGAGGGCCCGAAGAATTGTGCAAGCTATCGAATGTTTTTCTTTACAGAGCCGAATCGCTGATGTATTCTTACCATCGCTGCACCTGTGAAATAGCACCTTTGGAGGCTGTAATGGTGGCAGATGTAAGCCGCGACCGGCTAGCTCTGATCTCCATCGAGGGAATGCATTGCCACAAGTGTGAGGGCGCTATCCGTAGAGCCCTCAGTCGGAACCAGGGTGTCCACGAAGTTGAAGTGGATTTCCTCTCCGGCCAATGTTCCATTCTCTTCGACGGCGATCACGTCAATATCACCCAACTCGTTTCATCGGTTGCCGATGCCGGCTATAGGCCGACAGGCATCGCGCAGCGTGAAAGCGGCCTTTTCGCCGCTTGAGCGTGAAGCTTGCTGGGATGCTGTTGATTCAGCTATGCGGTCGTTTGCGTATGAGTCGTTCCCCTGCGGAAATCGCGCCCTGTCGCGGCCAGTCGTGCCTGCTTTCGGTAGGCGCGCGTTGACACCGTTGTCACCGACAAACGCTATCCCGTGCGCTCGGTTTTTTTAGAGATTCGGGTCGATTGCAAAACCGAAGAATTCGAACCACGAAGCTCGCGAAGAACACGAAGCAATTTCCTCGAAACTCGAAACTATTTCAAAATCGTAGATAAAACAGATTCCGCAGATAAAATTCCTTAAAATCTAGGTAATCTGCGTAATCTGTGGTTCAAAAGAATGGTTTTGAGACGGACCCTGCCTACATGCGGTTGGTGACCTTAACGCTCGTCAAACCGCTGATTTCTGATTCTCTGTTTCTGAGTTTCTGACTCTCTGCCGCCTCACCTAAAAAAAAACAGCCAGATGGCAATGAGGATCGGCAGCAGAATCGGGATCGTGTATTTCACGATGTATCCAAAAAAGCTCGGCACGTCCGCCCCGGCATGCTCGGCGATGCTCTTCACCATGAAATTTGGGCCGTTACCGATATAGGTGCACGCCCCGAAGAGCACCGCGCCCATCGAGATCGCGATAAGGTACGCGTTGCGATCAGGGTGGCCGACGAGGAAGCCGATGCGCACCTCGTCATCACTCAGCGTGCCGGCGGCGACGCGGTCGCCGTGGTACTTGATCAGTGCTTCGATCGCGGCGCGCAGTTCGACCTGTTGGTTCTCGGTCAATCCCGCAACGTCGGCCGGGGTGACGTCGTGGCCGGGCCGCTTGACGATGGCCACGGCGCGGTCGACCATGTTCTGATCCAGCGACCCCATCTCGGTCTTGAGAAACGTGAGATACGTCGGCGCGTTATCCAGCACGCTCGATAGCGATCCACACGTGAAGTAATACTGCCCCGGCGTTTGAAGAAAGCTGCCGCCGGTGCTGGCCTTGTGGTAGAGGAAATTCAGCGCGGGGATCATCGTGAGGAAAATGCCGATGAACAGAAACGCCACTTCCTTGATCGGCGCATAGTTGAATACGTTCTCGGCATGCACGCGCCTTGGCGTGGTCGCCAGCGACAGCACGGCGGCGGCGGCCATCATTAATTCGCGCCACGGCCCTTCGAACCCGAACTTGCTGCGAGTAAGTTGATTGATATGCGGGTGCAGCAGGATGCCGGCCAGGATGAGTGAGATGAACAGCAGGTTCGCACCGCAATGCCACGAAGTTAGCACGTAAGTCCGCGCCACCGCGCGTGTTATGAACGCTAGCGCGATCCATGGCCTTCGATGAGAATGGGTGTGCTTTGATAACCACACTCATACAGGAGGCCAC
>ENA-ORBV01001240-ORBV01001240.1-microbial-mat-metagenome-genome-assembly--contig:-NODE-1240-length-57293-cov-9.301681_pt1 | contig 57293 bp, 51 predicted proteins | sample MGYA00237777_ERZ505514 | MGnify/ENA primary metagenome ERZ505514 (study PRJEB26160, sample SAMN06269048) | microbial mat metagenome | isolation source: Oligotrophic lake microbial mat | place...
GGCTGGGGCTATTGCGATAGATCAGAAATATCGCACCAACGAACATGACTGGAGCCTGCACCAGAGACAGAATCACCAACTGGACGGCTGCCTTAATGGCGTTAACATCGCTGGTCATCCGCACCATCAGGTCACTGGTGGAAAATTGATCCAGGTTGCCAAACGAGAAGGTCTGGATCTTGCCATACAGGTACATTCTCACGGCGTGGGCTGTGCGCTCGGCAAACTGAACGGCGTACCACCCATTGGCAATGGTGAAGACAGCACTGATTACGGCAAACAGCACCATCCATAGCACGCTGCTCACCGTGGCATCGCGATCGCCCTTCAGCAGCCCCTCATCCAGCAATTTCTGAGTCATCAGAGGAATCAGCAGTGTGAATAGGGTGGCGATCGTCAGAAATACCTGTGAGATGAAAAAGGGCGTGTGTAGCCCCGATAAGTGGCAATAAACCGTCTCAGATTTAGCAGCATATTTTTCCCTTACCTAACTTCATCTCTGGCAATATTTTTGGTAGCGTTTCCTGCAAATCTGTTCTATCTTTCCTGAATAAGGGGAGGACTAGAGTTCTTGTACATGAGGAATTTTTAGTTCCACAGATTATATTACAATGCCAACGTTTCGCTCCTACAAGCGATTTTGCAGCGATCGCTTTCTTACTAAACCTGTTCATCCTTTCCAAACGAGATTCAGTGTAGGTTTAGGGAGTAGGATTTCTACAGTTGTTTAAGATTAAAAACACTGAGTATGGCAGTTTTGGAGTGGTCGCTATTAGTTGGAGTCGCTGGGCTGATTGGCTTCTCGTTGATTAATTTGGCGCGTAATCTTCAGCAGGAGCGCCGACTGCGAGATTCATTTTATTATTTGCTAGAAACCCACGGTGGCACGATTACGCTGATTCAACTAGCCGCCACTGCTAGGGTCGATGCTGAACCCGCCAAACTCTATTTAGAAACGCAAGCCAAAGCATTTTCAATCTTGCCGGATGTGGATAGAGAAGGCAGCACGTTCTACCGTTTCCCCAAGGTGCAGCGATCGCTTTCTGCGGCTGACGACGAGTGGACGTAAAACCCTCTACAAAGCGATTTGAGCCAGTTCCTTAAGCAAGGTTTCTGCTTGTTTTGGGTTTGAAATAGCAAGAAATCCAACTTCCTCTTTCTGTGGATCTCCGTCGCTATCCTTCCACGATCGCACAATAATCACTACATCGCCCGTGCCATCGTTATTTTCGCGGCGGTAAATTTTTGCAAGCTGTTGAGGCTCAAAGCTGCGAATGGTAGTTGTGTTAGCACCTTCAAACGCGATCGCCCGTTTATTGGTGATAATGTATACCTTCTCAAACGCTGTACGCCAGATCCAGAAGGGACTAAACAGCATCCCCAAGCCAACGAGAACAAATGGCACACCAGAAAGAGCAAACAAATAGTGAGGCTGAAACCCTTCTCTCAAGTCAGGGATTTTATGCCCTAATGCTCCGTATATCCAGAAAATAGAGAAGGCTGTCCAGGGAATCGCAAATAAAGACACACCGAGACAGCTAACAATCAACGGAGAAACGTTTGGCTGCGGTTGACCAATCCATTGAATAGATTCTCTTGGCTCAAGTTCGCTGTCTATTTTTTTGCGAAGCTTATCGGGAATTTTTAGATTGTTCAACATATTCAGCGTGTTGCAATGGCATGAGTGTAAAACGCGATCGTTATCCACCTAGCTTACTGAAACCAAAAACCGCAAGAGAGCCGTAGCTGCACTGAATCTTTAACTTGCGGTAGATGGTTTAGTTCCATCTTGTAACAGAGGAGAAAGTTCATGTTTTAATCGCCCAGATTGAACAAATTCGGCATAGGTATCGGCTTCGATCGCCCTCAGTTCCTCATATAGCTGCTGCTGAACAAAAACTTGCATGGTTGGATGTTCATCCATTAATTCATCAAGCTCTGTTTGCAAACGGGCAAGTTCTCCTTGCACAAGGCTTGTTTGCTCAGCATAGAATTCGAGGTTTGCATTAGGGCGATCGGTCGTCGTTTGCAAATGCTTTAAAACACGGTTGAGTGCAGATTGGCGAGCGATCGCCGCGAAATATTGTTCGCGCATTGGCTGATCGCCCAATAGCTGTAACCGCGACAATAGGGGCTTAATCAGCAAGCCCTGCACCAGTAGCGTAAACAGCACCGCACCAAACACTATTGAAATGACTTCAGAGCGAACGGGTAACACAGCCGGAACACTTAACGCTAGGGCAATCGAAACCGATCCACGCAAACCGCCCCACCACAGCACCGTTTGTTCTGGAATGGTCTGTTGGGAGTTGGCAAGACGATTGCTGAGAAAGCCCAAGCCATAGATAAACAGCGCCCGCGAGAGCAGCATGGCAATGACAGTCATGGCGATCGCCTGCCAATTTCTGCCCAACTCTGAAAATTGCACCTGATCGCCAATCAGCAAAAACACAATCGAATTGACAAAGAACGATAAAAACTCCCAAAACTCCGACACAATCACACGGGTTCGGGGACTCATGCCAATGCGAGAGCCAAAGTTGCCTAAAATCAGCCCGGTCGTTACCGTTGCAATCACTCCAGACCCCCCCAACTTCTCGGCAAGCAAATAGGCTCCATAGGCAGCCACTAGAGTCAACGACTGCTCCACGAGTGGCAAATCGAACCGTTGGGTCAGATAAGAGATGGCGAATCCTAGCAACAATCCCATTCCTACCCCTACGCCAAGAACCGTCGCAAGCTGAAGCAGCACAGGCTGAACTGCCACATCCTCATTGCCCATCGCGAGTCCAACTAGAACGCCAAACGCAACAACCGCCATGCCGTCATTGATTAAGCTTTCTCCCTCTATCACGGCTGAAAGCTGCTTATCTACGCCTAACTCGCGAAACAGCGCTACGACCGAAACTGGATCAGTTGCCGCTAGACAGGCTCCCACCAACAATGCCGCTTCGATCGAAAGGCTAGTAAATTGGACAAGTCCCCAGGCAATTCCAGCGATCGACACTATTACGCCGAGTAGGGCATAAAGCAAGATAGGGGTTGCCTCTTGCTGTAGATTTGACCATTTCAAATTCCAAGCGGCGGCAAATAAAAGCGGTGGCAAGAAAATAGAAAGAATCAGTTCTGGCGAGAGGTCAACCAACCGTACCTCCAATAGCGCCAAGCCTAAGCCTACAATCACCAGCATCAACGTATAGGGAATGTGAGAAAACCAGCTAAAAATGCGGGGTAGTGTTGCCACCGTCAGCGAAACACACAGCACTAATAGAAAGCTTTCTAGCCCTTCATCGATCGCGACCTTACCGATTGCCGTCGCTATCATAACTTCTTGCTCCTTATCTAAACAGACCACATTGCTCAGTGACGATGGTATCAGCCCTAACGATCGCACAGCGCTGTTAGGGTTCATCCAAACTACTTTTCAACCAGTGGCGTAAATCTTTCGGTATCCTATGAATTGAAATCACTGTTTAAGTTAAGCGCTAGGTTGCAATCGAGCTATGGCAGGACACAGTAAGTGGGCAAATATCAAACGCCAGAAAGCGCGAGTGGATGCAGTAAAGGGTAAGGTATTTACTAAAATCTCGCGAGAAATTATCGTGGCGGCTCGGAGTGGTGTGCCTGATCCGGCGGGTAATTTTCAATTGAGAACGGCGATCGACAAAGCCAAAGCAGCAGGGATGCCCAATGACAATATTGACCGGGCGATCGCCAAAGGGTCGGGCAAACTGGGAGACAACGCTGCCCTAGAAGCCATTCGCTATGAGGGCTATGGCGCGGGTGGCGTTGCCATTTTGATTGAAGCCTTGACCGATAACCGCAATCGCACGGCGGCTGATTTGCGAGTATCGTTTAGCAAAAATGGCGGCAATTTAGGAGAAATCGGCTGCGTCGGCTGGATGTTTGACCAAAAAGGCTTTGTGGAAGTGTCGCTGGCTCCGATTAAAACCGGAAAAGGACGGCGATCCGAGGCGACCACCGAAATCAACGAAGAAGCCCTACTGGAAGTATTTCTAGAGGGCGGCGCAGACACCTATGAACTGGTGGAAACCGATGATGGCACTGTTGCTGAATCGTTCACTAATCCTAATAATTTGGAAATTCTCAGCCAAACTCTCAAAGAGGGCGGCTACCTTATTACTCAGGTAGAACTACGCTGGATTCCTAATAACACCTTGGAGGTCGTCGATCCTGACCAAGCCCGCAGCGTTCTCAAGTTAATGGATGCCTTAGAAGATTTGGACGACGTGCAAAGCGTGACTGCCAATTTTGAAATGGCAGAAGATCTGATGGCTGTGATCCTTGCTTGAAGCTTTAAGGAGCGTTTATTTGCTTCGTCACAAACTTCGTCACAAACTTCGTCACAAACTTGGAGTAATGTATGTACGACCTGATTTTTTGCAGATAATTTGACTACCAAAACAAGTTCTGAAGCTTTTTTGCTGATCGCATCTTTGTTAATCGGAATCCTAAGTCCGCTTAGCTCTGAAATTGCTTTCGGCAAAGATTTTAAGCGATCGCAGCCCCGGCTCAATCAAACTGAAGCACCCAAAGCCGCACAATCTGAAAGCGATCGCAACACCAGCACCATTGATGAATGGCTTTCTGAGGAAAGAATCGTATTTGTCACCGGGGCGATCGCTCATGAAATGGCGGAAAGTGTAATTGCTCAACTGCTGTATTTAGACTCACAAGCCCCCGGAAAAGACATTTACTTGTACATAAATTCTAACGGCGGTGACATAACCGCAGGACTGTCAATCTATGACACAATGCGCTCTTTACGCTCCAATGTTGTCACTGTTTCATTGGGAGAAGCTAGTTCCATGTCAAGCATTTTACTAGCGGGCGGAGCTAAAGGAAAGCGGCTAGCTCTACCTAACTCGCGAATTATGATCCATCAACCCCTAGGAGGAACTTGGGGGCAAGCCAGTGAGATTGCGATCGCGACAAAAGAGATCTTGTACTTAAGAAGCGTGCTGAACCGTCTGCTGGCTGAATCTACCGGTCAGCCGCTGAAACGAATTGAAGTGGACACCGATCGCGATTTCTACCTGTCGGCTGAGCAAGCGAAAGCCTACGGAATTATTGATAAGGTCATTAACAAACTGCCCTCAGCGTCTCGACCTTAAGCAGCAGCCTGTGAATTTCAATCATTTCTAGTCCTTCCTATTTGGAGAGAAGCGAGAAAGGCTATATTAGGTCTGGTTAAAGATAGTCAAAATTGCTTTTCACGAGCATCATTGCAATGAAAAAAACAATCGCTGTATTCGCTGGAGCTTTGTTGTTTGTGCCTTCAGCAATTGCCCAAGCTAAGCCGCCAAGCCAAACGTTGATCACTCAAGCTATATCGCCACAAAGAGCGACCGCGTCAGCTAGCCCATTGGAGCTACAGCAGTTTGCCCAAGCCATCAGGCAACTGAAAAAAGTTGAGATGGAAATGCAACAGAAAATGGCTGAAGCACTCAAAGAAGAGCGATTAACGCCTCAGAGGTTTCAGGAAATTGGGGAAAGGCAGGATAATCCTAACTCTTCTTTAACAGCAGATATTTCAACAAAAGATCAGCAGCGGTTTGATAAAGCGTTGACCAAAATCAAGCAAATTCAACAAGATACAGCACCAAAGCAAAGCCGAGCCGTCAGGCTCCAAGGATTAACCTTAGAACGGTTTGACCAAATCGGACGGGCGATCGAGCAGAACCCCACGTTAAAACGACAGTTGCGGGATAACCCTTAATGCTCAATCTTGAAGAACTTTAAGAAAGCAGCTTTCCCAATTTGTGGGGTCGGGGATTTTGACCAAGCGAAGTTGGATTCTAGACTATTCAGCAGATTGATTGATCAAACTTTCGGTAAAGGTGTAAAGTTCCTCTTCCGATCGCCCTTGTAGCTGCAAATCCTTCAGATCAATCAGCCCTTGTGCCAAGGTGGGAGCGAGTTTTTTGTAGATGTTGTTTGCGGTTAGCAGATCGATAAAAATTTCTTGCTCAATTTGCAGGCGGCTAGCTTCGTCAGATAAAGGCGAGGCGTACTCAACCGAATCTACGTCGTATTTGAGCAGAAAAATCAGCGCGTTGCTGAGTTGCTTCAAGGTCTGCTGAAGTTTGCGGGTGTCTAGTTCTAGGCGATCGAAGCCTACTTGCCCTTCAATTTTCAGTTCCACCATCGGCTGGTCGCTGGGATTAATCTTGCGAGATTGAATCGCTTGCTGCACTAACGCGATCGCGCTTTCTTCCAATTCTTCCAGGCTTTCCTGTCCGCGTGTCGTCAACTTCAGACGTAGGGCTGGACGCTGGCAATAATCTTGCTTCAGTTCGGCGTGAATTCCAGTGGAATTAATTTCCACTAGATAAGCACCGCGTTTGCAGGTTGTTTCATCAATGTTGTTTGCCTCTAAAGAACCGGGGTTGAAAATCCAGCCCTGCTCTTCGTAGTTTTTGTGGATGTGACCCAGGGCAAGGTACTCAACTCCAGCCTGTTTCAGGGGCAACAAATCGGCGTAGCGCAACGCTCCTTGGTAGCGGGCGATCTGTCCTTCTAAGCCGTGGTGAAACAGCATGATAGTGTGGGCGGTCGTAGTGGGTAGAGACTGAATGGCTTCGGCTAGCTGGGCGATCGCTTTGGGAGCCGATGCACCGTACCATTGAGAGCCAATCACCCGCACGCCGCAATCCAGGTCAACATAGCCACCACGCTTTTCATCAGGATTCCACGGTTCATAAATTGGTTCGCCTAGAGCGGTGTCGCCCGGTTCTAGCAGCATCAGTCCATACCAGTCTGCCAGGTAGCGGAGCCAGCTTGTTTTGGTGCCGTAGGGTCGGTTATCGTGATTGCCTTCGATCGCGATCGTGGGAATGCCTGCCTCGTGCAATTCTTGGAAGCAGACCTTCGCCTGGTTGAGAATATTGGGTTGCAGCGATCGATGTTCAAATAAATCTCCGGCGATTGCCACAAAATCGACTTTTTCGGCGATCGCGTACTTCCGAATCACGTCCTGTAACGCTAAGAAAAAATCTTTTGTGCGCTCTTTGCAATCGTAGCGATCGTAGCCCAAGTGAATATCCGAGATGTGCAAAAAGCGCGGCATTGTCAAAGTCCCTTATGCGTTTCCATTTTGGCGTTGTTCCAGCAGCGTCAGCATCCGCGAGAAATTCTCTGCTTGCAATCGAGAAGCTTCAGCCTGCTGATTGGCTGTTTCCGCTTGCCGTTCCAAGGTCTTTGCTTGGGCTTGCAGGATATGAGACTGTTCCTCAATGGCATCCACTACCCGGTCTACTTTATCCGCCACGCGGTCTACCTTGTCTGCCATTCGGTCTACCTTTTCCGCCATCAGGTCTACCTTATCTGCCATTCGGTCTACTTTATCTGCAACTCGATCTAGCTTCAGATCAGTCATGATCATCTGTTCGGTCAGTCTAGCAATTTGCCCGTTGGTAATCTCCGCATTGACGGCAATGCGATCCATTTTTTGGTTGAAGGTGTCTATCTGCTGGGCATCCATTGTCATGGCTCGGTCAATATTGGGGCGATCGCCACTTATAAAAACAGTCCGTAGTAGCAAAGTGTAGCCGATCTATGCCCGATACCAGCGGGTGATACCACTGGGCTGGTCAATCAACGTGATGCCGTTTGCCACAAGCTGATCGCGAAGGCGATCGCCCTCGACAAAGTTCTTCGCTTTTCGGGCATCCTGCCGCTGCTGAATTAAAGCTTCAACTTCTGGATCAGATAAACTATCGGACTTCATATCTGGCTCTGCTTCAGCTTCTAATCCCAGAGTTTGAGCAAGCTGTTTGAGCGTCTGCCATTGTTGCTGAAGCTCTGCGATCGCCAGATCGGGCTGACCTTGATGCACCAGTTGATTCACTTCGCGGCGCAGATCTTTTGCCAGTTCAAATAGTACCGAAAGCGCGATCGGCGTGTTGAAATCGTCATCCATGGCTTGGTTGAAGCGATCTACAAAGGTTTGATTGAGCGCGTCTGGGATATCGGTTGACCAGCCGGATAACTTGGCAAACTTTTCGCTGGCTTGAAGTGCTTCTTTCAAAGTGTTCCAGCCGTTTTCAGCCGCCGCGATCGCCTCGTCGGTAAAGTCGATTGGGCTGCGGTACTGGGCTTGCAGCACGAAGAGCCGGATTACCATTGGATCGGTAGTTTCCAGCAGCGATCGAATCGTGGTGAAGTTTTTCAGGGATTTGGACATTTTGTCGCCCCGAATTTTGACGAAGCCGTTGTGCATCCACACGTTTGCCAAGGGTTTCGTCGTCGCCGCTTCCGACTGAGCAATTTCGTTTTCGTGATGCGGAAACACCAGATCCTCGCCGCCAGTATGAATATCGATGCGATCGCCCAGCAGCTTTTTCACCATTGCCGAGCATTCAATATGCCAGCCCGGTCGTCCCATGCCCCAGGGCGATTCCCACTCTGGTTCACCCGGTTTTGCCGCCTTCCACAGGGCAAAATCAAACGGGTGGCGCTTGCGACCTTCTTCCTCGTCTACTCGTCCGCTAGCTCCCGCTTCCATCTGATCTAGCTTGCGCCCCGACAGTTTGCCGTAAGTGGGAAAGCGTTCGACGGCATAATATACATCCCCCGAAGCCGTATAAGCATACTCCTGCTCAATCAGCGTTTTGATCAAGTCAATGATTTCCGGGATCACTTCAGTTGCTTTGGGATAAGCATCCGCAGGTAGCACATTCAGCCGCCCCATATCTTCCTGGTAAGCGCTGATGTATTTGTGGGTTACTTCTTGCCAGGGAATATTGAGTTCCTGCGATCGCCGAATTATTTTGTCGTCAATATCCGTAAAGTTTTGCACATACTCCACGGCATAGCCTTGCCATTGCAAATAGCGCCGGGCAATATCCCAGACAATGTACGATCGCGCATGTCCTAAATGGCAATAGTCATAGACCGTCACGCCACAGACATACATTCGCACCTTACCCGGTTCTAGCGGCTGAAAGGAATCTTTACGGCGGGTGAGAGTGTTGTAAATCTGGAGTGGCATAGGAGTTAGGAGTTAGGTATAAGGGGTTGGGTATCAGTGATCTTCTGGTTTCCTCTTCCAATGGGCTACGGGGTACACACAAGTCTGTCTGTCTTCGTTTTGCCCTGTTTAGCCCCCTAAATCCCCCAATTCTGGGGGACTTTGAAAACTCTTGTCCCCCCAGAATTGGGGGCTAAGGGGGCGGTTTGGCGAGGGCTTAGCTAGATTCAATCACTTATGTGTACACGGTAGCTCCCATTAGGAGAGGGCTAGGGTGAGCGCCGAATCAAATTGTGAACTGTCAGACTACAAGAAGATCGGCAATAATGAAAGCAGTATTTTGACTGGCACAGCGCTAGTCTTTACTACTTGTTATTTTCTGACGTTTTCGGTCATTGACGCTATGCAATCTGCATCAACTCTCACTTCAGTCATGGATACGCCCAAAGTTGGGTTGCCTGTCACCATCATTACCGGATTTTTGGGCAGCGGCAAAACGACCCTGCTGAATCACATTTTGACTAATCAGCAAGGGGTGCGAACTGCTGTGCTGGTGAATGAATTTGGTGAGATTGGCATTGATAATGAGCTAATCGTTGCCACAGGCGATGACATGGTGGAGTTGAGCAATGGCTGCATCTGCTGCACCATCAATAACGATTTGGTGGAAGCGGTCTATAAGGTGCTAGAGCGCAAGGACAATATTGATTATGTGGTGGTGGAAACAACGGGGCTGGCTGATCCCTTGCCCGTGGCACTGACCTTTTTAGGAACCGAACTGCGGGACATGACCCGGTTAGATTCCATCATCACCGTGGTTGATGCCGAAAATTTTAGCCTGGATTTGTTTAACAGTCAGGCAGCCATTAGCCAGATTACCTATGGCGATATTATTTTGATCAATAAAGCGGATTTAGTGGATGAGGAGAAGCTCACCCATCTAGAAGCTCGTCTACGTGAAATGAAAGAGGGCGCAAGGATTTTGCGATCGGTGAAAGGAGAGGTGCCGCTATCTGCCATTCTCAGTGTGGGTCTATTCGAGTCAGATCAATATTTTAAGGATGAAGAGCCAGAAGCTACTCATGATCACCATGATAATGGGCATAGCCATGCTGAACACGATAATCACGAGGATCATTCGGACTGCAATCACGAGCATAACGAGTGCGTCCACGACCATGCTCACGGACATGATCATCACGACCACTCTAACCATCTGGAAGAAGATGGATTTACCTCAGTATCGTTTCAGAGCGATCGCCCGTTTGACATCAAAAAATTTCAGCACTTTTTAGATAACCAGCTACCCGCCAGTGTGTTTCGCGCTAAAGGAATTCTGTGGTTTCAAGAAAGCCCCAAACGCCACATCTTTCACCTGAGCGGTAAGCGGTTTTCACTAGATGACGACGACTGGAAAGGCGAACCCAAAACTCAGTTGGTGCTGATTGGTCAAGGCTTAGACCATGACACGCTGTTGGCACAAATCCAGCGCTGCATCGGCACATCTTCAGAGAATCGGGGTAAAGGATTTGGCAAATGATGATCGAGATGACCCATGAAGCGAGTGTATGTTTGTCAACATGTCAACTGCTTGCGGAACGGCTCTGAGGCAGTGTTGCAGGCATTTCAGGCAAGCCCAGTTGTAGATGTGGAAGTGATTGCAAGTGAATGCCAGGGACAGTGCAATATGGGGGCAACAGTGCGCGTGTTGCCCGATGACATTTGGTATTGCCGAGTCAAGCCAGAAGATGTGGCTGAAATAGTGCAGCAACACTTGAGAGACGGTGAACCCGTCGATCGCTTGCTCCATCCCCGCATTCATCCTAGATAAAAGTAGGCGCTCCTACAGATTTGCCTCAATCACTTCACGATATTGGCTCTTTTGCTTCACGCCTTTTAACTCAGCCACTTTTTCTTTGTGCTTAAACACCTGAATTGTGGGAGTGCCAACAATGCCAGCAGCTTCAGCAATATCGGGGTCTTGCTCAATGTCGATGTTGATGTAGTAAACTTTGCCGTCATACTCATCAATCACTTTGCTGAACATCGGCTTGAGCGTGTGGCAAGGACCGCACTGGGGTGAAGAATAGAAGACAAGAATCGGGCGATCGCTCTCGTGATAGAGCTTCCGCAACGCATAGCCACCCGCATGACGAGTTGCAGCAGGGTCAAACTCACCCGATTGCTCATCCTCCGTTTTTTTGGTGGGCGTTTCCGCAGCGTGGGTTTCCGCTTCTTTCGTTTGGTGAAACTCTTGCACCAAGTCATTCACCGACAGATACCGCTCCGCCAACATTGCCGCCATACAGCCCGTTCCCGCTGCCGTGATCGCCTGCCGATATTCATGATCCTGAACATCACCCGCCGCATACACCCCTTCGATATTGGTTTCAACGGAACCATGCTGGGTGGCGATGTACCCAACTTCATCTAGGTCTAGTTGTCCTTTAAATAAAGCAGTGTTGGGCGTATGACCGATCGCGTAGAACAAGCCTTTAACATGCAGTTCACTTTCTGCACCTGTGCTTCTGTCTTTCAGCTTCACGCCCTTCATGTGATCCTCTTCACCAAACACATCCAGAATATCGGTGTTCCAATGCACGGTAATCTTATCGTTTTGCAACACCCGATCCTGCATCGCTTTACTGGCACGCATTTTTTCACCCCGCACCAGCATATGCACATGGGAACCGTACTTGGTTAGGTAAACCGCCTCTTCGGCAGCAGAATCGCCTCCACCCACAACCGCAAGCTCAGCCGATCGAAAAATCGGAGTCGCTCCATCACAAATTGCACAGGCAGAAATCCCACGACTCCAAAATTGGTGTTCCCCTGCCAAGCCCAAACGCTTTGCTGTTGCGCCAGTCGCAATAATTATACTGTGCGCCTTCAGTTCCCAGCTTTCCGACTTGATCAAAAACGGACGTTGGCTAAAATCCACTTCCATCACATCTTCCATCACTAACTCCGCACCCCAGCGAATCGCCTGCTCCTTCATCCGCGTCATCAGCATCGGACCGGTAATGCCTTCCGGGAAGCCAGGAAAGTTTTCCACCTCCGTCGTGGTCATCAGTTGTCCACCGGGCAAGCCTCCCGACTGGAAACCCTCAAACATAAATGGCTTCAAGTTTGCCCGCGCCGCATAAATCGCCGCCGTGTATCCAGCGGGACCAGAACCAATAATGACCACGTTCTCGATGGTTGAGTTCTCAGTTAAGTTTTCAATCGTTGAATGCTCGATCGTTGAGGTAGCCATGCCTAAATAAAACTCATAACGACTACGCTTAGTATACTACATATTTGTTCAAGATGCGGAAGCACTGCGGTGTATGAACTGTAGCGAGACATTACTTCTGGCTTGCTAAGGAAATTGATCCTTTGAGGGAGTAATTGTCAAGAGTTTGTAAAATCTCGGAGAGTAAGGGTATTTACGGGTTTAATTGGTTAAAGCAATTTACATACCAGAGTGGTCTACGCAATTACTCGCAACATGAAGCTCTACCTCTACTAATATTTCTTTAGCTGCTGGTCTGTACTTCACCTGTTCCGTCACTCATCCTGGTTCCCGATATGAAATATGTTGTCGCGATCGCATCTCTTCTGCTGGCTTCTGTCCATGCTCCTGCTCTGGCACAAATCACCAGCGCTCCAGATGGCACCAACACGGGAATTAATCCGGCGGGTAACACTTTCAACATTACAGGCGGCACTCAGGCAGGCTCTAACCTGTTCCATAGCTTTCAGCGATTTGGGTTAAATACCGGACAGATTGCTAATTTTCTCTCAAATCCCGCGATCGCCAACATCCTGGGGCGAGTTACAGGCGGCGACGCATCTATCATCAACGGACAAATTCAGGTGACAGGCAGCAATGCCAACCTGTTTTTGATGAATCCCGCTGGCATCGTGTTTGGGGCAAACGCCAGTTTGAATGTGCCCGGTTCCTTTACCGCCACCACCGCCAACGCGATCGGCATCGGTAATAACTGGTTTAATGCGGTTGGCACCAATAACTACGCGGCTCTAGTTGGCACACCGAATAGTTTTGCCTTTACCGGACTGCAACCCGGAGCCATTATCAATGCTGGCAACTTGGCAGTTGGAACAGGACAAAGCTTGACCCTCCTGGGCGGCACCGTGATCAATACTGGAACCCTCACCGCTCCCGGCGGCACAATCACCATTGCGGCGGTAGCTGGCGAAAAGCTCGTTCGCGTCACTCAAGATGGCAGCCTACTCAGTTTGGATTTACCTGTCGAAACGCAAGCCGTTCTCAATCCCGCGACTGCTACGCCGCTGTCTTTGCCAGCATTGCTTACAGGCAGCAACTTAAGCACCGCTACAGGAGTTTCTGTTGATGCGAATGGCGTTGTTCGGCTGACGGGGTTCAATACTGCGATTCCGCCTGAAGCAGGAAGCGCGATCGTCAGCAATCAAGTCAATGTTGCAGGTATGATCGGTGGAAAGGTGGCGGTACTCGGTCAAAAAGTCGGCTTGGTGGGTGCCACAATCGATGCTTCTGGCACAAACGGCGGCGGCACAGTGCTGGTGGGTGGGGATTATCAAGGCAAAGGCACAGTCTCCAACGCTCAACAAACCTACGTCAGCCCGGATTCTGTGATTCGAGTCGATGCGGTGCAAACCGGAAATGGCGGACGGGCGATCATCTGGGCAAATAGCAGTACCCGCTATTATGGCAACATCAGCGCTCGTGGCGGCTCCCAATCCGGGAATGGCGGATTTGTCGAGGTTTCTGGGAAACAAAACCTGACCTTTGACGGTGGGGTAAATGTTCAAGCTGCGGCGGGAGCCGCAGGACGGTTGTTACTTGATCCAAATAGCGTTGTGATTGGAGTCAATGGAGCAGACAATAATCAATTAGACGGCGATCGTCAAATTCTTGCTGGCGATCCGGGCGGCACATTCTTCATCTCAGCCGATCGCATTGTGCAGGCATTGAGTACGGGCGATGTGGCGATCGCGGCAACTACCAACATTGATATCAACAGTGACATCAATGCCAGCGGTAATTTAGTTCCCAGCAACTTAACTTTTACAGCACCTCAAATTAATCTCAATGCTTCCGTGACGACTGCGCGTGGAACCATTACTTTTGCTGGAGCAGTTCAAGTCGGCAACTCACCTAATACCAGAGTCAGCACAAACGGCGGCACTGGAGACATCACCTTTACTAACGCGATCGATAACGCAGGATTTACACCCTATCCGCTTACGCTAAATGCAGGTGGCAACATCTCTATTCAAGGCAATATTGGTTCCACTTCTGAACTGGGAGCCATCACCATGACCGCAGGCGGCAATATTATTGCCCAAACCACTACCGGCATACCAACGGATATTTCGACTCGCGGTTCTGGACTAAACGGCAATGTTCCACCGGCTCCTGTCGAACTAATTGCGGGCGAAAACATTGTGGTTGGAAACATCGATACTGGCGGTTTTGGCAACGCCAGTTACGTTCGTTTGGCTTCTGGTGGAAATATCCAAGTCAACACAATTGATACAGGGGCAGGAGGCATCGATATTACTGCGGGTGGCTCTTTCCGAGCGGTTGGTTCTCTTACCAATGGCTTTGCGGGCGGCGGCGGCATTCTCAACGATCCAGCGTTGATCGATTATCTGGTGGGTCAAGGATTTGACCGGACTCAACTGTTGAGCGCAGGCGTGCGAATTCCTTCGGCGAACCTGTGGTTAAGTTTAATCTCTAGACCTTCAGGTGTTCCAGCAGGTCAACTTAAGTCGCCGATTATCATTCGCTACGGGGATCAAAAAGAAACGCTTATCGATCGCACCTACAACATTGATGGGGTTGCTAGTCGATTCACGATTTTAGGGGATAGTCAGCAACCATTCCGTATGGGACCTGTGTTTAACGGAAATATTCAGTTTGTCCCTTTTTCAGCAGCCGATCAATTGGCAGCTTACAATCCAGTCACCAATAATTTCGCTTTTACATTCAACACAAGTCGGGCACTAATTTACGGCACCAGTGAATTTCCTACCAACGCAAGTGGTCTGGCAGCAGGTGTCGCTACGGGAGAAGGTATAGATGCTAGTCTTTATGGTGCGTTCCAAAACCGCGTTTTTGATCCAGTCCTTAAACCTAATCCGGTCATTGATAATCCTGAGATTAGCAACTCTAGTAGCGTAACTGCCACTGCAACAGGGCTGCAAACAACAGGATCGCAAGCCGGGGATGCAGGGCAAGTGATTCAGCGGCGGGTGGATGATCAAGCTCAGAATGCCTGTAATTTATCCACCACGATCGCATCCTCTACCACACCCGAAACGCGATCGCCGGGTTCACCCAGTAATCCCTGTGGATCAGCGAAGGACGACGCTCAGATTTTGAAAATTCTGGGCGAGGATGCCAAGCCGAATCAAAGTCGTTATTTCATCCATCCGTCGGTTGAGTTGGCAGTGCTGCAATTAGTTGAGCCGCGATCGCGATGAACCTTTTTCGGGTTGGCTTAGGGGCGATCGCGACTGTTCTAATCATCACCAGTCCAACAATTATCTACGCTGAGATTTCCCAACCCTTTAATCAGGTGGATAAAGAAATCTCCGCTGAGCAATTGCTGCAAGCAGGCGATCGCTACTATCAAGCGGGACAAGTAGAGTCAGCGATCGCGACTTGGAAGCAAGCTCAGTCTGCCTATCGACAAGTCCAAAATCGTCAGGGAGAAGCCACAGCGCTAGCCAATTTGGGGATGGCGTATGTGACAGGAGAACGCTATCGAGACGCAGTGGAGGCACTAGAAACTTTTTTATTAATCGCGCGATCGCTCAACGATCAAGCGGGTGAAGCACGGGCACTGGGCAACTTGGGCATTGCCTACAAAATGTTGGGCAACTATGCCTCAGCAATCCAGGCACATCGTCGAGCGGGAAAGCTGATGCGGCAATTGGGTGATCGCCCTGGATTGGGGCAAGTGCTGCTAAATCTGGGAAATGCCTTTAAAGCCGTGGGTGACTATGACAGCGCCGCGATCGCTTATCAGCAAAGCCTTAAGTTGGCTGAGGAATCAGGCGATCGCACCGGAACCGCAATCGCTCTGAGTAATCTGGGAGCGGTTTACGCCAACCAGGGCAAGGATGAAGCGGCGATCGCCACCTTTCAGAAAAGTTTGGCAATTCATCGAGCTATCAAAAATCGGGCTGGAGAAGCTAGCACCCTGATTAACCTAGGTTCTACTCAGCACAGCTTAGGGAAGCGCGATGATGCCATTGGCTACTATCAACAAAGTTTAGCGATCGCCCAGCAACTCAACAATCGTCATTTAGCTGGAGAAGCTTTAGGCAGTCTGGGACTAGCCTATGAAGACTTAAAAGACTTTCCTAAAGCGATCGCCCATCATCGTCAAAGCCTGAAAATCGGGCGATCGCTGAACGATCCAGCAGCCACAGGCACCGCGTTAAACAACCTGGCACATGCCCTCTTTGGCGCAGGCAAATTGACCGAAGCCGAAGCCACCTTGCGAACCGCCGTGACTCAACTTGATGCCCTCCGTCCTGGACTCAGCGATCTGTACCGCGTTTCTATTTTTGATACTCAAGTGCACACCTACAGCCTGTTACAGCAAGTCCTAATTGCCGCAAAAAAATATGAAGCTGCCCTAGAAGTCGCTGAACAGGGACGGGCACGAGCATTTGTGGAGCTACTCGCAAGACGGCAAGCAAAAGGTAAGGAAGGTGAGAGGCGAGAGGCGAGAGGCATCCATCCAACATTAATAACTCAAAACTCAAAACTCAAAACTCAAAACTCCTTCTCTTCCCCGTTTACTATCGCCAAAATTAAAGCGGTTGCCCGTCAGCAAAATGCAACGCTAGTGGAATACGCGATCGTGCCTGATGATGACTTCAAATTTCGCGGCAAACAACGCGCCCGTGAATCGGAGTTGTTGATTTGGGTGGTGAACCCATCAGGGCAAGTGGCGTTTCGCCGGGTCGATTTGAAGCCGCTTTGGTCACAGAACCTCAGCTTGACTCAATTGGTTAGCATTAGCCGCCAGTGTCTTTATCCCACTGCGAACTGTAATCGGCTACTGAACATCACTCAAAAAACTCCCTCCGAGCAAACTGGCGCGATTCTCGTTCCGAGAGGCTCCGCTAACGCTGCCAATGCTCCAAGGCGATCGCGCAATCCAGCGATGCAGAGGCTCCATCAACTGCTGATTCAGCCGATCGCCGATCTGCTGCCTACTAACCCAAACGCTCGGATTGTCTTCATCCCCCAAGAATCCTTATTTCTGGTGCCCTTTCCCGCATTGCAAACAGCAGACGGCACCTACTTGATTGAGCAGCACACCTTGATCACTGCTCCTGCGATTCAAATCCTCGATCTGACCCGCAAACAGCGATTAGCGCAGCAAAAAGATCAAACGATTTCGCGATCGCTGATCGTGGGCAATCCTACGATGCCGATCGTGGGCACCGAAGCCCTGTCGCCCCTACCTTCCTCAGAAGAAGAAGCCCAACAGATTGCAGGGTTACTCAAAACGAAAGCGCTGATTGGCAGTCAAGCGACTGAACGCCAAATTGTTCAAGAATTACCCCAGGCGAAACGGGTGCATCTGGCGACTCATGGATTACTGGAGTATGGTCAAGATTTAGGAGATGTGGGCATTCCAGGGGCGATCGCCTTAGCTCCCTCCCAAGGCAGGCTCACTCTCGCCTCTGACCCCGGCAACGATGGTTTGCTAACCTCCAATGAGATTTTGGATTTGCGCCTCAAAGCAGACCTAGTGGTGCTGAGTGCTTGCGATACCGGGCGCGGCAGAATCACGGGCGATGGTGTAGTCGGTCTATCTCGTGCGTTTATTTCTGCTGGCGTTTCTAGTGTAGTGGTTAGCCTGTGGGCAGTTTCCGATGCGTCTACGGCAAATTTGATGGTGTCGTTTTACCAAGCCTTGCAGCGGCAGCCCGATAAAGCTAAAGCCTTGCGGCAGGCAATGCTAGAAACGATGAAAACCTATCCCCGACCCCTCGATTGGGCAGCGTTTACGCTAATTGGGGAAGCGGAGTAATCTAAGTCAATAGAATTGGGAATTAAAAGCGCGATCGTCCTTTGACAGAGAATTTTTAAGATACAGTAAGCGCAATCGTTCAAGGGGTAGTGTTATCAACAGGCATCAGCGCTGAGGAGGTGAGCCAATCCGCGCTTAATCCGATAGTCGGTATCTTCGCCTTCGAGTTCTTGCAGTTGGCGATTCAGTTCGCCCCTAGTGCCGCCTTTTGCCTCCTGAAACTGCTGGATCAAATCCGTCGCGATCGCGATATTTGCTGAGTTGATTACCAACCGCTTTGGCACTACAGTTTCGTCACTATAGCGATGGATTAACAAATCACTCGGTAACATAGCAAGTTATGCCAATCAACCAAAATCGTCATGCCAATCAGTTATGGTAGTTTTTACTAAAACTGGCTATAATGACTGATAATCAATCTCTTCAGTGTGCTGAAGTTGCCCATGACTCACGCCCAATTACCCATTCCGACCCACTTTGACCCCCAAACTGTAAAAGAGGTTTGGCGAGTGCCCTATGGCGATCGCGCTGCTCAAGCGGAATTGTGGGCACGGCAGCACGATCTTCAGCCTGCGGCAGCGGATACCACGCGCATTTGTTTGCTGGCGATCGATGTCCAAAATACCTTTTGCATTCCCGGTTTTGAGCTATTTGTGGGTGGACAGTCGGGCATGGGCGCGGTGGATGACAGCAGGCGACTGTGTGAGTTTATCTATCGCAATTTGGGCGTGATCACTCAAATTACGCCAACGATGGATACTCATACGGCAATGCAGATTTTTCATCCAATTTTTTGGGTGAATGCAGCGGGAGAGCATCCAACTCCGGCAGCAACGATGATCACTTTTGAGGATGTCCAGCAGGGCGTTTGGCGAGTCAATCCAGCGATCGCCCCTAGCCTCGCCAATGGCAACCTGGAAGCCTTACAGCGTCATGCTCTGCACTACACCAAAAAGCTAACTGATGCAGGCAAATATCCTCTGACCGTGTGGCCCTATCATTCCATGCTGGGCGGCATCGGACACGCGATCGTCTCAGCAGTGGAAGAGGCGATGTTTTTTCACGGTATCGCCCGCAGCAGCCAAACGCAATTTGAACTGAAGGGCAGCCATCCGTTAACCGAAAACTATTCGGTGTTGCGTCCCGAAGTGATGGAAAGCATGGAAGGCGGCGTTTTGGCGCAGAAAAACACATCGCTGATTCAAACCCTGCTGGAGTTTGATGCGGTGATTGTGGCAGGTCAGGCGAAAAGTCACTGCGTTGCCTGGACGATCGCCGACTTGCTCACAGAAATTCAGGTGTTTGATCCGGCTCTAGCAAGCAAGGTGTATTTGCTGGAAGATTGCACCTCGCCCGTCGTAGTCCCCGGCATAATTGACTTCGCCGAACAAGCCGATGCAGCCTATAAACGCTTTGCTGAGGCGGGAATGCATTTGGTTCAGTCTACTAGCGCGATCGCAAACTGGGAAGGAGTTACCCTTTAGCGACCAATCTATAGTTTTGAAGTCTTGAGCAACTACAAACACTTGAGCAACTACAAACAATGATCACCTGCTGGCTGAGCTAACGCCGGAAAGAATTGCTTCCCTCATAGGTTATCCCTTCATCCTCAATACTTGATCTGTTTAAATTGTGGTGTTGCACCCAACTGAGTTTCCTAACGAGTAGGGATTATAGAGAGACTCCACTCATTAAGACGCTGAATCTCTATCGTTTAAGGACTCGTCAGAGGGGTACAGGATTAGCTATCATGATTAAGCTATGAAACTTAGTTTATTCATTACTTTTATTCTATGGACATGATTGGGTCTGTAGAGAAGGCATTTGCAGGTAGTGCGTCCAGTGCTTCTATAAAATGAATGGGCGATCGTCTCCTTCAATCGTAGGTAACTCCCATGCTAGAAGCGTGTGTCTTTGCAACTGTTTTATTTGGATTTTTCGGCATCGTCCTGAAACGAAGCCTAGTGATGAAAATCGTCGCGATGGATGTTATGAGTACGGGCGTGATTGCCTACTACGTCTTGATCTCGGCGCGGAGTGGACTGTTTACGCCAATTCTGCCCGGTGGGACGGAGGCGACTGAGCAGGTTGCCTATGCCGATCCAGTGCCCCAAGCGGTGATTCTGACAGCGATCGTGATTGGCTTCTCAATTCAGGCGTTGATGCTGGTGGGGGTGATGAAACTATCGCGGAACCATCCCACTCTGGAAACCGACGTGATTGAACAGAGCACCACGCCATGAACACGTTGACGATCGCCTGGATTGCATTGCCGTTTTTCATGGGCTTTATCATCTATCTCATTCCCAAGCTCGATCGAGTTCTGGCTATGGGGACGGCGCTGGCTTCTGTTGCCTATGCGATGTGGGTCATTTTCCTGCCGCAACCGATTGAACTGACGTTGCTGGATAACTTTGGAGTCACGTTATTTCTTGACTCGCTGACTGGCTATTTTATCCTGACTAATGCGCTGGTTACGGTTGCGGTTCTCTTCTACTGCTGGCAGACGGATAAATCAGCCTTTTTTTATGCCCAGACAATTATTTTGCATGGCAGTGTGAATGCGGCGTTTGCCTGTGTTGATTTCATCAGCTTGTATGTGGCGTTGGAAGTTTTGAGTATTGCATCGTTCCTGCTGATTGCCTATCCTCGCAGCGATCGCACGATTTGGGTTGGGTTGCGCTATCTCTTTGTTAGCAACGTGGCGATGCTGTTCTACTTGGTGGGGGCGGTGTTGGTGTATCAGGCGAGTCACTCATTCAGTTTTGCGGGAGTGCGGGAAGCGCCGCCAGAAGCCTTAGCGTTGATTTTCCTGGGCTTGTTGGTCAAAGGGGGCATTTTTGTGTCGGGTTTGTGGCTGCCCATTACCCATGCGGAATCAGATAGTCCGGTGTCGGCAATGATGTCGGGGTTTGTGGTCAAGGCGGGAGTGTTGCCGTTGGTGAGGTGTGAGCTGCTGGTGAGTGAGCTTGATCCGATCATTCGGGCGTTTGGCGTGGCAACGGCGGTGTTGGGCGTGTTCTATGCCGTGTTTGAGAAAGATGCAAAACGGATGCTGGCGTTTCATACGGTTTCCCAATTAGGGTTTATTCTGGCGGCTCCGGAGGTGGGTGGTTTTTATGCTCTGACCCATGGCTTGGTGAAAGCGGCATTGTTTTTGACGGTCGGCACTTTACCCAGCCGCAACCTGAAGGAGTTACAACAGATGCCGATCGCCACTCCAGTTTGGATAGTGCTGGTGGCGGCAAGTTTTTCGATCTCTGGCTTTCCAATGCTGTCGGGGTTTGGGGCAAAGGCGCTGACGATGAAAAATTTGGTGCCCTGGCAGGTAGTGGGGATGAACCTCGCAGCGTTGGGTACGGCGATTTCTTTTGCGAAGCTGATTTTTCTGCCCCATCAGCGCGATGGAGCGGTGGATAAGGACAAGGTCAAGACTGGGTTTTGGTGGGCGATCGCGGTCTTGATTGGCGGATTGGTGGCGGCAAACCTGTTCTACATCGAGGCTTACACGATCGCGAATATCATCAAACCGCTGGCAACGATCGCGGTAGGTTGGGTGGCATACTTTCTCATCTTTCGTCGGATTTCAGTCAAATTGCCTCGCCTGTTAGAACAGTTTGAGCATCTAATGGGGATGATGAGTTTGGTGTTAGTATTTCTTTTCTGGGCAGTGTTTGCAACATGATTGGGCAACTCATCCTACGACTGACACTCTGGTTTTTGCTGACTGCCAACTTTAGTCTGGCAAATATCCTCATTGGAGTCTGTATTGCATTTTTGTTACCGGGTCGTGCGACTGCTTGTGATTCTTGGCAAGAGTGGCTGCGGGGCGGCTGGAGCATTTTGAAGGCGATTCCTCAAGCCTATATAGAAGCTGTTGAATTGCTGTTTCGTCCCCATCTAGAGGAAGCAATAGTGAAGGAGCGCGTTCCTCGCCGTCGATCGCCTGGACTGATTTTTCTCGATATTTTCCTGATCACGTTCACGCCGAAAACCATTGTGGTAAGACATCACAAAGAAGGTTGGTATGAAGTGCATCAGGTGGTACGGCGAAGGAAAAGAGCATGAATCTGACAATCGTTCTGTTTGCCCTGCTGCTGGCACTGTTGATGCCGCTCTATGCCGCATGGCGCAACGAAGACATTTGGCAAACAATGCTGGCGTTGACCAGTGTGGCAACAAAATCGGCAGTCATCATCCTGGTGGTTTCCGTCTTGCGGGATGATCTGATGGTGGCAGTGGCGGGGGTGATTATTCTAAGTGTGGGCAATGCAGGGTTGATGCTGCTGGCACACATTCTCAAACGCATGAATTATTCCAATGACTGAGGCGATGATGATTGATGTTTTAAGTTCCATTTGCATCGGTGTTGGGCTGATATTCATGTTTTGGGGGACAGCTTATTTGCTGGGAGGGCGATCGGTGCTTTACAAACTGCATGGACTATCCATTGCAGATACCCTCGGCGCGATGTTAATTGTGTTTGGGTTGTTGCTGAAAATTCCTGCTGCGATGCCCTGGCTGATTCTGGCAATCCTTTCCCTGGCAATTTGGAACACCATGTTGGGCTATGTGTTGGCATATTGCTCTAGCCAAGGAGGGGCGGATGACTGACACTTACCTTTACCTGATTATGGCGTTGTTGCCTTTGGCGGCGGGGCTAGTCGTGCTTCAGGATGACCCATATCAAGCGCTAGTGATGCGTGGCATTTTGGGCGCGATCGCCGCGATGATTTATGCCGTGTTTGGGGCAGCGGATGTGGCGTTGACAGAAGCATTGGTGGGCACGATGCTGGCAATTACCCTATATGCGATCGCGGTGCGATCGTCTCTGGTGATGCGCTTGGGCATTCTAGAACAAGATGCGGATCAGGCGGGTGATGCGACGCTGACTGAATGGCTGGCTGAACTGCGTTGTGTGTTGAAAAAACGGTACTTGCGGCTGGAATTGGTGCCATTTGCAAATCCTAAATCTTTGGAACGGGCATTCTGCGATCGAGACATTCATGGAATGTATGAAGGGCGATCAACGTTACATCAACCTGTCAAACAGCATCCTGACAGCCAAGAATCGCCTGATCACCTCAAAGTTCGAGTCCCGCGACTCTACGAGATTCTGGAGGCTGAACTATCCACATCCTTAATTGGGTTGAGTTATGTCAATGTTGCAGATGGTGAATCGCTGCTTCTGCCTGCAAACGACGACAAAACGCCGGATTTGGAGGAGATGCACCTGTGAAAAAACTCTCCTGGAAATGGATTTATGTGGCTGCCGGAATCGCGTTGTTTGTGAAAATGCTGCTGATTCCCAATCCGGCTCCAGAATTGCAGACGATCGTCGAAGCTGTGGTACAAGATTCTGGTGTATCAAATGCGGTGTCGGGCATTATTTTCCGCAATCGATTGTATGACACGATTTTTGAAGTGGTCGTGTTTACGATCGCCATCATGGGAGCAAAGTTTCTGTTAGCGAACGAGCGCCCGTCCTGCGCGATCTACCGCTTTACCGATCAGGGGTCGATCGTGCTGGCGCGGTTCGGTGCCACGATTGCGGCACTGGTTGGCATCGAACTGGCAATTCGGGGGCATCTCAGTCCTGGCGGGGGATTTGCGGCAGGGGCGGCAGGCGGCACCGCGATTGGGCTAGTGGCAATTACGTCTTCACCGGAGTGGATGCAGGAGATTTACGATCGCTGGCACACGGCGGCTTGGGAAAAAGTTTCTGTGCTGGTGTTCATCCTCTTATCCGTGGTGACGCTAGCGGGGTATGAATTGCCTCATGGTCAACTGGGCGATTTAGTCAGTGGCGGAATTTTGCCGATTCTGAATATTCTGGTGGCGGTGAAGGTGACCCTAGGATCATGGGCAGCGGTGTTGATTTTTATTCGCTATCGCGGACTGCTGTAAGTGAGTTTGGCAGGATTTGTCCAAATACCTTTTTTTACATTGGTATTACAATTGGACGAGCGATCGCACCTTTGATCTAAATTTTATTATTCTTGCCGAGTTTATTGCTGACTCATAGCCTTTCACTAACTCTTCATTCAAGTCTTACAAACATGGGGCGATCGCTCGGTTATTGGGTTGAGTAGGGCAATTTCATTCTCAAATTGATTATTCTGAAATTCAGGCTGCAATTCCTGTTTATGATAAAAACAGACTAATCAAACGTGGGCAACTACAATGACGGATGACGAACTCAGACAACTGATTGCTTCCAATGCCAGAGCCATCGAAGCAGCCGCTAGTGAGCGTACAGAGATGAGAAAGGCGATCCTGAAATTAACAGATCTTCAGGAGGGAGTTATTAACTTATTGAGCCGTCTGGATGAAGAACGTCCAACTATCTTACGAAAACTCAACACCATTGAAAACAAAATTGATCAGCTTTTACAAAGTGAATAGGGCGATCGCACTCTCTCAAACAATTTCCAATTATGCGTTTTGCTTATAGCGCGATCGCATTTTTGCCATGCTCAACGAAAACCATACTGAAAACACTTCGATGGTTCGAGCGGCGATCGCGGATTGGAAAGGCATGACTCTTTAGCTATCCACCAATGGGCTGAAGTCGCTTTTGGGCAGCTTTCAGTAAGGTTTGAGCCGCTGGATACACTGTTGTGCCCGGTTTTACTTGGGTCAAAGTCTTTTCAATGTCCCGCAGTTGACTGATTTGCTGAGGTTGCAACGTTTTTGCTCCTGCCTCAACTGAAGCAAGCAACGATATTTGCAACTGCTGAGCCTGCTCAAATGCCTGAATTGATTCACGCTCCTGCTGCAAACGGATTCGCACAGAACTGTGTTTTGCTCGATATTGATTCAGCAATTTTTGGGCTTGAACATAATCAGGATTATCTGATTCAATCGTTTGTAGAGTTGCGATCGCCTCATTCCACAGCTTTTCCGCTTCTTGCCACACTTCTACACCTTGGGCTTTGCCTTGAGAAAATTGTTGAGCCGTTTCTGCTGAAAATTTTGCCGCCTGCACCAAGTTGCCCGATCGCTGATTGTCTACACTAAAGCCCACCACCTGTTGAAAATCTCGCTCGTAAGCCTTGAGTTTCGTTTGGGCGGTGCGTCCTGCTAATGTTTCATCCGGCACTTCTTGGAGTTGATCCATTCCTTGCTGCCACTGAGCGATCGCGTCCTCTTTTTTAGCTTGATTAGGTGCAGCTTGATAGGATCGCTTCGCCGAATTCACCTCTGTATCTGACTTTTGCAACTGGGCTTGAGCATTTTTTTCCTGAAATAAACGCGCATCCATACGGGCAACGTCTTTCCGTGCCTGCTGAAACTCATCCAAGGTAAAGCGCCAACTACAGCCAAACCAGCCGCAATAAGCGCTAGGGTAATATCCCAAAAACCACACAGGCAAGGCATCTAGGTGCTTTTGAGCCGTTTTGACTTTAGTGGCACCCAAATCAAAATCGGCGGGGCTAGTCGCGTTATTGACCAACTGATCGGCTTGCTCCGTGGTAGCGATCGCCTGTCGATAATTGTGATCCATCCCCATAAAACTGGGCAACAGCACCATCGGCATCATCCGCGCCACGGGATAGCGAATCATCGGGTAAGGCAAATTCAAAAACCAGATGCCGCCTGCAATGCCGCCCACGGCGATCGCGCCAAACTTAATTGAGTTCCACAGGGCAGAAGGGGGGCGATTTGCCTTTGCCGCTTGTTTCAAAACTTTGGGATTAAAGTTAGGAAACAAGTCATCTAAGGTATCGCGCAACTCAGCTTCAGTCACCGGAGTTCCCGTTTGCAGCCGCAGCTTTTCTAGTCGTTTCAGCGCAATCTGCTGCTGCACACGAGATGCCACATCGTTCGTGTTCATCCGTTGCAGTTCAGCGTTCAGAATTTCAAAAGCTTTATTATTGAGGCGCATGGTAAGAGGAACTGAATTTACAGGCAGATTCAAGTCAGCAACACTTGATTCCTGACCTAATATCAGTGTTCCCCTCTGCCCTGTAAAAACGCGATCGCCTAAATATCGTCTGCCAAATATCGTGGATCTTCCAAAGCCGCTTCAGAGGCAGACTTTTTCGATTTAATTCCTTCTACAGACTGAGGGTGGGTAGATTTTGCAGAGTTTTCGGCAACTTGAACGGAAAAAGCGTGAGTGCCAGTAAGTTCTGGAGGGTAGGCTGCGGTTTCATCCGTAGGACGGGGTTTAGGGCGAACTAGCAAACGCTCAGACGACCCAGAACTATCAGTTAAACTATCGCGTGTTGATTCCAGCGGCTCAGCATTGAGCTTACTTGCAGGTAGGCGATCGCTTGTTCGCCGAGGAGGTGCAGGCGATCGCGTAAAAGTTTTCCAGGCGGTTTTCACACCTGTAAACAAACTGCGAGTGCCAAGCTGCACTTTTTTGGCTTGCTTACGGGCACCGCTAAGAGACTGGTCTACCTGCTTTGCCACCTGCCCAGCACTCTGCACACCTTCGCTCAAATCATCTGTCAGGTCGGTAATTTCCATGCCCGTCAGCCGAATCGCTTCCAAGGTGGGAGGAAACTCGCGCCGTAGGGTTTCAAATAGTTTCTCGGCACTGCGGGCTGCCCGTCCTAACTCCTTTAAAGTGGGAATGGCAACGATCAGGACAATCGTCAAACTGGCGGTGACGAATAAGAAAGATACAACGAGCCAGAAGAGAGGATTGGTCACGGGAGTAAGCTACAAAAGAGGATCACGGGTAGAAGATGGAGGTTGAGCCGTCAGGGACTCGGATTCTTCCAAGGCGCGATGTTGCCGCTGAGTGGCTTCCATGCCAGCCGCGATCGCATCCTTGAGACGAACCAAAGTGCTACCCCAGTTTCGCACTGCTGACTCCGAAAGTCGATCTGCCTGAAGTTGCACCGTAGTAGACAAATCTTCCGCCAGTTCGGGCAACGCATCCGCAGACTTTTTCAAAATCTGACGAGTTTCGCGACCCGTTCGAGGGGCTATCAAAATTCCTGCGATCGTGCCAGCGGCGGCTCCTAACAGTAACCCTCCTAAAAACGATCCAGACCGATTATTTGACATATTTCAGCCTTATCCTTGCCATTCAGGGAAAACGTTGATCAATTCAGCGATTAAAGCTCTCATCTTATCAATCTTTGACAGGTGAAGAGTAAGAGGTTGTGGGTATTGGATTTTGGGAGACTTCTAGGAAAAAACTGCAAAATGTGCCTGTAGTGCCGTAGGGTCTGGATGTTGTTTGTTAAGAATTCTTAGTTGTCTTATTTGTCTCAACGGTTAGTTTTTGCCTGACTTCCGACTCCTGGAACCTGGAACCTGGTTAAAAATGCCTTGCTGTCGCCAAAAAGATTGCCCCAAGTTGATCAGTGACACAAACTTTTGGATTTTCTGAAGTTTTTGTTCCAAGCCTTGATAGCCCGATCGGGCTTTGTTAACGCTTAATGTTGCTTTATCAAGTTTGGTAGGAGCGTTGTAGAGCAGTCGATAAAAGTATTGTTCAACCGCTAAAGTGCTGCTAGCTATTTTAGTGAACTTCAGCTTTAGCGCCCACAGCGTTTGGGCAAGGCGCAGGCAAATCAACCCCAGTACAACATTAGTAATAACAACAAAGGAGACCATCGCAAAATGGGTAAATTGGGCAAAGGATATTGGGTGGAGGGCGATCGCGTTTTCTGCTGCTAGTTTCTTACTTTTGAAACTGCAAAACACCTTTCGACTCTTTCGACTCTTTCGACTATTGTAGTGATGACCATCGAGGACGGATACCCCTCATCCCAGATTGGGGCTAAGCGTAGAACATTACCATCAGCGAGTGAGAGAAGATTATGGTTCAAGCTGCACCTGCTGCCACTTTATATATCGATTCAGTCAACGGCAATGACGCTGCGGGGGGAACTCAGGCGGCTCCCTTCAAAACCATTAGTCGGGCGCTGAAACTAGCAAAACTGGGCGATCGCATTCAGCTTGCTCCCGGCACCTACAGCGCGACTAGCGGCGAAGTTTTTCCGTTAGCGATTCCCGCTGGGGTAACGGTAATTGGCAATGAAGCCACCAAAGGCGGTGGCATTTTGATCAATGGCAGCGGCAGTTTTGCCAGTAAAACCTTCGCCGGACAAAACATTACCCTGCGGATGGAAACGAACGCTCAACTGCGGGGCGTGACCGTCACCAATCCGGCGACACGAGGAACGGGGGTTTGGATTGAATCGACCAATCCAGTCATCATCAACTGCACCTTGACCAACTGCAAGCGGGAAGGCATTTTTGCGACCGGAAACGCTAGCCCTGCCGTGTATGACAATGTGGCAGTCCGCAATGATGCCAACGGCTTTAGCATTGTGCGAAACGCCAAGGGTGAATGGCGGCGCAATGTTTGCCAAAATACGGGCTTTGGCTTTTCCATTGGCGATCAGGCGGCTCCGCTGCTAGCCGAAAACCGAGTGTTTGAAAATCGCTCTGGAATACTGTTAGGTCAGGAATGTCGCCCAGTGCTGCGATCGAATGTGGTAGAACGCAACACCAGTGAGGGCTTGACGATTATCGATCGCGCTTTTCCCGACCTGGGCAAAGGGCAAGATCCGGGCGGCAACATTTTTCGAGGCAACACTGAGTTTGATATTAACAATGCCACGGCAACCCGACTGCTCTGTGTGGGCAACCAGATCAATCCCGCCAAGGTCAAAGGCTTGCTGGAGCTACTAGCAAATGAAATTCCCAATCCTGCGCCGCTGCCGAATCCTACGCCCGTGCCGCCGCCAAATCCTGGGGAACTCACCGATATTCAAGGGCATTGGGCTGCTGGATTCATTCGCGGACTGGTTGCCAAGGGCTATATTAGCGGCTTCCCCGATGGCACCTTCAAGCCCCAAGCGCCCATCACCCGCGCTCAATATGCCGCCATTATTGCTAAAGCCTTTAGCCTCCCTGCTAAGCAACCAGCCACGCCGTTTGTCGATGTAGCGCAAAGCTTTTGGGCGTTTCCCTTTATTCAAAAAGCCAACCAAATGGGCTTTATTTCGGGCTTTCCCGATGGCTCCTTTCGCCCTGATCAAAACTTGACGCGGGTACAGGCGATCGTCTCGCTAATGGGCGGCTTGGGTTTAACGGGCGGTGGGTTAGATGTATTGGGCTTTTACGTCGATCGCGTCCAAATTCCTAGCTATGCCGCCGAAAAAGTGGCAACCGCAACCCAACAACGAATCGTGGTCAACCATCCCGCAGTGCGCCAATTGGAACCGATGCGCGATGTAACGCGAGGCGAAATTGCGGCACTGGTCTATCAAGCGCTGGTGGCACTGAACCAGGCACCCGCGATCGCCTCACCTTACATCGTCAATCCTGATGTGACAACCGCCGCTTTCACAGACATCGCTGGACATTGGGCAACAGACTTTATCTCGTCTCTGGCAAAGCAAAATCTGATTGGCGGGTTCGCCGATGGCAGTTTCAAGCCGGATATTGCGATCAACCGGGCGCAATATGCCGCGCTGCTGGTCAAAGCGTTCAACCCTTCGCCCAAGCGAGATGCGATCGCGTTCTCTGATGTTCCAGGTGCTTTTTGGGCAAAACCGTTTATTGACCAAGCCTATCGCGCCGGCTTCATCTCAGGCTTTCCCGATGGTTCCTTTAAGCCCGATCAAAACATGCCACGGTTTCAATTGCTGGCATCGTTAGTCAGTGGTTTAAGCTTGTCTGGCGGAGATCCTAGCTTACTTTCTGCCTACAACGATCGCGCTTCTATTCCACAATACGCCCAAAATCAGGTGGCAACAGCAACGCAGCAACGGCTCGTAGTCAATCATCCAACCCTACGGCAGCTAAACCCGGTGCGCGACACGACCCGCGCCGAAGTTGCCGCTTTTGTTTATCAAGCCTTGGTACAATCGGGGCGATCGCCTGCCATTGCCTCACCCTACATCGTCTCTGTTTAATCCAGCTTAATCCAGCGGAATCCTGATCTTTGACTACCGATCAAATATGATTTTGATCAGCGTCGCCCATTTGAGATTTACAGGGATTTTCAATTAGTTTGTAGTAACAGTTTGGCAAATGGGAATCTCGATGCGAAACTCCACGCCCTGCTCTGGCAGAGAGCAACACTTGAGCCTGCCGCCGTGGGTATCGGTGACGATTTGATAGCTGATATAAAGTCCTAATCCGGTGCCCTGCCCAACAGGTTTAGTCGTAAAAAAGGGGTCAAATAGGCGATCGCGCAGGCTATCGTCAATGCTGTCTCCGTTGTTGTGAATGGAAATTGCAACTTGATTAGGGGCGATCTGTTCAGTATGAATGCAAATGGTGGGGGGGCTGGAAGCCCAAAGGACAAAAGATGAAATTCGCTCAGTCCTCTCCTCACTTCGTACTCCGAACACCAAACTTTTTTCTAATGCGTCAATCGCGTTGCTCAAAATATTCATAAATACCTGGTTGAGTTGCCCTGCATAGCATTCCACCAGCGGCAAGTTGCCATATTGTTTAATCACCTGAATATCAGGTTGTTTGCCTTTGCCCTTTAGCCGACTCTGCAAAATTAGCAATGTGTTGTCGATGCCTTCATGGATGTTGACGGGCTTCATGGCTGCTTCGTCTAGCCGGGAAAAGTTGCGGAGAGACAGCACAATCTGGCGAATCCGCTCGGCACCCATTTTGAGCGATCGCAGTAGATCTGATAAATCTCGCTGCACAAACTCCAAATCCATAGCCTCAATTTCCGCCTGAATTTCGGGCGCAGGTTCAGGATAGTGCCGCTGATAGAGGTGCAGTAGGTTACATAAATCTTGAATATAGCTTTCGGCAGGAAAAATATTGCCATAAATGAAATTAACTGGATTGTTGATTTCATGGGCAACTCCAGCGACTAATTGCCCCAAACTCGACATTTTTTCAGTCTGGACTAATTGCGCTTGGGTTTTTCCTAACTCGGTCAGCGTTTGCGTCAAGGTTTCGGCTTGTTGGCGTGATTGCGCTTCTGAAGTGCGGAGTGCGGTTTCAGTCAGTTTTAAGGAGGTAATATACGCGATGTGCGACTTTCCTAAACCACTGCAAAGACAGCCCTCACCCTAGCCCTCTCCCGATGGGAGAGGGAACCAGAAATCTCTGAAAGCCCATCTCCATGGGGAGAGGGGTTTGGGGTGAGGGCGATTAGTTGCACATCGCGTGGGTTATATATCGATTGGTTGCACTAAAAAGAATTGTCTCTAAGTTTGAGAAGAAGCACCTGGAAAAAATGACAAAAATGTGACATTTCTATAGTTCCTTGGATAATCTTTAAACTAACGTTTGCACTGAAACACCTCGTACAGGGGGCAAGGGTCAGGCTTCGACGTGAGACGTTCGGCGATCGCCATAAAACTCAAAGATCCTCTCCCCTCCATGACTGCATAGAATAGGATGCAAAGCAGGGTTGCTCTTTTCTAACGCACTGGGAATTATTGAGATTTATGAATTTTGGAGTCTTGCCGCTGCGGGCGATCGCGTTTCAAGGGTTGTTTTTATTGATTGCGATCGCGCTTGAGGCGATCGTTTACTTCAGGCAACTCGGTTTCGACTACAAAACGAGTGTCCGCTATGCCGCATCGGTCAACCTATTTTCTACCTTTATTGGGTGGTTAGTCTTCTTTAATTTGCAAGCACTCTTGCCACAGCCTTTGAAAGAACAATTAATTAGCTACTTTTTCTTTGAACGGTTTTTTATCAATCCTTGGGCACCCAGCATTGCGCCACTGCTAGCCCTTTCAGGATTGATTGTTTTTATGGGTATCTTTCTTTTAGAGGTTAAAAGTTTAGACCTTCTCGACCTTTTGTTAGGAAAAATCCAGACAGAAGACGCGGTGCTAAGTAAAGAGGACTTCCGCACATCGCGCCTGCGACAGCAGGGCATAGTATTTAAGTCTAATAGTCGAGCCTATGCCGTTCTCGTTGCGAATGCTTATAGCTTTAGCGCAATACTGATTTTGCTGATTATTCGTTCGGTTGAAAAACTTCGTTAGCGTTTTGCATCAAAATGCTTAATTCATTTAACCAGTTTATCTCTTTATTTCCTCCAGCCCTGATTCCGTTGGTGCTACTGGCGATCGCCCTGCTCTTCATTGCCCCATTAGGATTATTTGCCTTTAATTTTCTGGCAATCAAAACTCTTTATGAAGAGCTTAGAAAAATCTTTCAAGATATTTTCCAGCTTATTATTCCTAATAAGTGGGATTCTGCAAAAACGCTAATCTGGCTGAGTGTTTTCTCTTGGGCAATGTCTCTACTGACAGAATCGTTTATTCAAATCTTTATTGCTTTTTGTGGATGGCTCTTTTTAATTCCAGGTATCCATTGGCTGATGTATGAAGAGAAAAAAATCAAAGAGTTTCTCACTATCGAAAAAGTCTTGATTGCTCCTTGGATTACGGGTGCATTAATTTGCTTTTTCTTATTTGCAACCCCAGAAAATTTGCCCGGCATTATGGTGGTAACTTGGCCCATCATTTCTGCAATCATCGCTGCGCTGCCAAAATTTATTAAACCAGGTCCTACTTATAAAGTGCCCGATCCTCCTGTTCGGCAAGATTTGATCATCATGGTGTTGTTTAATCTATTGCTAAGCTGTTGGCTTCAGCTTTCTTATTCAACCCAGGTTTGGTTGGCAGAGTATCCCAGCTTGAGGGCAGATGATTTAACTAACAGTTCCTTCGTCGTTCAAACTCAATCCAGTGAGACCGCTAATTCTCAAGGCTATGATATTTTGGTGCAGGCTGAAGCCGCGTTGAAAGAATCATTGCAAGGGCAATCTTGGTCGCAGGTTGAGCGGTGGCTGGTCAATTTTGACGATCGCATTCGCGAGTTTAATGGGCAAATCATTCAGCGACTCCCCGCAAAAGCAGAAAATGCCTATTGGCAGATCGAAGGGCGGGTTTTAGCAGGCGAGTATAATGTGCAATTGTTTGCGGTGTGGAAAGGTCCGTCTTCTCATAATGCGGGATATCACTTGGCAAAAACCTGTCAGATTTTGCAAGTGATGCCAGTCGATATAAAAACAACGCCACAAACACCGTCACCTGTGGGGAGTGTTGCTCCAAATACCCAAGTTGGCACCGCAAACGTCTCCTGTGGTGCAGTGACAAAGGCTATTAAGGGACAGCCAGACTATGGCAAAGTGAATTGAACGGGCTGAAATGGTTGCGAGGGGTTTAAGCGGATGAACATTGGCAGAATATTTGTGATTGCATCGAATGTATTTCGGGAAGTGATTCGCGATCGCGTCTTATATCTGATTGGGCTATTCGCTCTATTTTTAGTTGCCTGCTTCCGCTTTCTCCCTGAAGTTGCAGCCGCAACCGAAGACAAAATCATTTTAGATATCGGTTTGGCAGCCATGCACCTACTGGGTTTAGTAGTGGCTGTTTTTGTGGGCACAGGCTTGGTCAATAAAGAGATCGAAAAACGCACTGTGCTAGTGCTAATGGCAAAGCCGATTAGCCGTACCGAATTTATTGTGGGTAAGCATTTGGGTTTAACGGCAGTGTTAGCGGTGTTAGTGGCGGCAATGACGGCAATTTTCATCGCCCTACTGACGTTCAACCGAGTCGATTATCCACTGGTTAGTCTTTTAGTCTCGTCCTTGTTCTTGTGGTTGCAACTCTCGCTGATGACTGCGATCGCGATCGTCTTTGGAGTATTCACTGGCTCCCTTCTCGCCACGCTGCTCACCTTCATGATTTTTCTCATGGGGAGTTTTAGCGCCAACTTAGTCACCTTGGGCGCGCAGAGTAAAGATGCCACTGTTACTGCCGTCGCCCGAAATCTATATCTAGTGCTGCCTGATCTGTCGCGACTCGACTTAAAAAATCAGGCAGTATATGGTTTGTTACCGCCGATGAATACCTTGCTGCTGAATGCAGGCTACGGGGTGCTCTACATCATTTTGCTATTGGCGATCGCCACCCTGCTTTTTTCCCGCCGCGAGTTTTAAGCAAGCTTTAGGAGATCGGTCACCTTACGCCGCCATATCAAACAGCAATACTTCAGTAGGGGCGATCGCTTGGAGATGCAGTACAGATTCGTGGGCGATCGCCGCCCCATCACCCGTCGTGAGCGCCTGATCATTCAACTGAACTTCACCCCGCGCCACTTGCAGCTAAGCCACCCGCCCCTCTGCCAAAACATGGCTCACTGTTTCGCCTTCCTCCAAAACCGTGGCATACAGATCTACATTTTGATGAATCGTAATCGAGCCGTCCCTGCCATCGCGCGAGCCAACCAGCCGCAGATTGCCACGCCTTTCAGCTTCAGCAAAGGTCTTTTGCTCGTAGCTAGGTTCAATGCCCGTTTGCTCTGGCAACATCCAAATTTGCAAGAAGTGAACTGGTTCGGTGCTGGAAGCATTAAACTCACTGTGGCGAATGCCAGTTCCAGCCGACATCCGTTGCACATCCCCCGGTCGAATAATAGACCCCGTACCAATGCTGTCTTTGTGTTCTAGTGCGCCTGCCAGAACGTAGGTAATGATTTCCATGTCGCGGTGTCCGTGGGTTGGAAACCCTTTGCCAGGAATGACTTTATCTTCGTTAATCACTCGCAGGGTTGCAAACCCCATGTGGCTAGGGTCGTAATACTCTCCAAAGGAAAACGTATGCCGACTATCCAGCCAGCCAACATTCACAGCACCCCGCGCTTGAGCCGGACGAATTGTAATCATTTTGCAGACCTGCTAACGAATGGCACAATCAAAATAAACCGTTGTTCTAAGGACTAACGACTGGTGAACGCTCTGGAACGTTTGGCTGGTCTAATTCTTGCTCTACTCTCACTGGGGATGTTTCCATCACGGGAGCCTCTGAAGAGTCGGGGGCTTGAGGGCTGATTGGAGTATCCTGACGAAACCGTTGCCGCAGTTGATTGAATTGAGATGCAAATCCTGATTTCAATTTAGCGATTTTTTCGCTAAAGGGCGATCGCACGTCTTTTTGCCCCACAGCATCATTAGGTGAGATCGGCGATCGCGTTGCCTCGGTCTCATTTAAAGGAGTAGGCTCTTTTTCTTTTAATTTCACAGATGGCTCAGGCGCAACTAAACGAGGTTCAACCGCTTTAACGGGTTCATCAGGGCTAATCAGTTGATCGAAATTTTGATCTGACTTATCTAATTTAGTTGAGTCTTGCAGTGGCTTCTGCTCAGGAAGGGGCGTTGGCTTGACCGTAGGCGCTGGTGAAGGCGTGACTAAAGGCATGGGAGACGGTTTGACTAGCTCTTTTGCAGCTTTGGTTTGAGATGTAGGAGTTTTAATCGGTGCGGTCGGCTTGGCGATTGGGGCTACGGGGTCTGCGATGGGCGATTCCCTCTGGGATCGTGGAACGAATCGCGCAGGTGCAGGGGGTTTGTAGTTTGGGTCTACCAGTCCTTGGGCATCCGCTGCCAAAATCTCACCCCGAACTAGCTTCGACAGCGTATCTTTACCGCCGGGTTCATAAGTAATTACCCTCGCCGTGTTATTAAACGTGTTTTTAACGGGGTCGCCGTTTTCGTCTAAAAATTCTAGCTGCACCCAATTTTTACCGGGTTTAAAACCTTTGAGATAGATAGGCTGCCATTGATCCAAAATGAAGCTACTGCCGTTAATCGTGCAGCGAATTCGCCAGTCGGCAATATCATCTTTTTTGGTTTCGCGGGCAATTAGGTGTAAGGGCGCGTTGGTCAGGTAGAAATCCACCATGATCGGTTCTGCGCCATAGGTGCCTTGAGGACGGCTGTAAGTCAGCAAGGGCAAGTTGGAATTTGGGCTATTGTCCTGAGTTTTGGTGAAAACGTGAAACGTCGTTTGAGCGAAGGCTCCTTCGTTTTTAAAGCTTTCATGCCAAGGACGAGAAGCAAATGCGCGAAGGGTATGAGTTCCGGGTGCAAGATTATCAAAGGTCAGTGGCTTGCTCGTGTCGTAAACCGCTTGATAAGTCTGGTTATCCAGCAGGACGTGTAGATGAGCGCCTAACCCCAAAGCCGCGTCTTTAAAGATGGGCAAATCTTTGACCTGAAACTGAACCAAAACTTTGTCGTCTTCTAAAACTTGATTTTGTTTAGGATTCAAAATAAAAACTTGCGGTTGGTATCCGTCTAAGGCGGGTCTTAGGTTTTGAATGGCTCCAGGAGGAGCTACCTCCGTTAGGTTGCCTGCTGCTTTTTCTGATTGGGTGTCACGTACAAATTTTTTGGTGCGGGCTGCTAATGCACTAGATGGGGCGATCGCAGTCAGCGAAAACAGCAACACCAATATCAAAACAGTTGCAGTCTTAGCAACTCCACCCCAGTTAATTCTGCCCCAGTTAATTTCAAGCACCAGCACTCTACTCCTTGCGGCTTTTCATAAGGAACTATAGCGGAATCCAACACAGACTATTCAATATAGATAATCTGTCATGGGTATGACTTTCGATTCAATTTACCGATCTATCAAAAATTGGTATCACAAGACGGATAAAGAAAGCGATCGCTATTTATTGCTTAATAAGAAGTTTTAAAGTACAAAGTTTACAATTGCCAGACTTTAGATTTGTCACGCATTACGAGTCTAAGTAAACTTTGGTAACGCTAACGGGTTGGTTTTGAAAAATTATTTAGCCGCTTTAAAGTCTTCAGATCGCACTCAATCCCTTATCCATCAGGCACATCAAGCATAGATGGAAAATTCCTATGCTGTGTATAGAGCAAACTCGATTTAATGGATTCTCCCTACTGTAGAAAATCGCTGAGAACCCTTTCTGTAAGCAGCTTTGGAGGTTTTAGAGGGCTTTGTTTGGGCAGCATCGCCATAGTAGGGCTTGACTTTCGTGGTCATTCCTGAATGTGTAACCTAGACTGCATCTGCACTTGAGCGGTTTTTAATTATTGTTAACCGCTCACAATCGGGTCAGCAGCGATCCTATAATGTCACGATGAGAACCCCGATTAGGCTTCTACTCTGCTTTTTGAACTTTTCCCAAGGTTCAGCTAGCAGAAGCCGCTCTGATTCCCTCGAATCTATCGAAGTGATGCTGAGTTGTTCTATTAGAAAAGCCATGCATCCGAGCTTACTCAAGCCTGTCTTTCAGATCTGTATTGCTGAGGTTCATATGTTGGTGAAATTAAGTAGAGAACGGCAGCTTAGCCATCAGAGCAAGCCTATTAAGGGGGGATTCCTCGTTCCTTGTCTAGAGAGAGGAGAGTCTCAATGACAACTACCCAAAAGCGGGAAGCAAAAGTGAGAGTTGTTGTCGATAGAAATCCGGTTCCTACTTCTTTCGAGAAGTGGTCACAACCGGGGCACTTTGACCGCACCCTTGCTAGAGGACCCAAAACCACCACTTGGATTTGGAATCTTCACGCTCTCGCTCACGACTTCGATAGCCATACTTCCGATTTAGAAGACGTATCCCGTAAGATCTTTAGCGCTCACTTTGGTCATTTAGCCGTTGTTTTCATCTGGCTAAGTGGAATGTATTTTCATGGCGCAAAATTTTCAAACTATGAAGCTTGGTTGACCAACCCGACCGTTATTAAACCTAGCGCTCAGGTTGTGTGGCCAATTGTGGGTCAAGAAATTTTGAATGCCGATGTTGGCGGTGGCTTCCACGGAATCCAGATTACTTCTGGCTTGTTTTATCTGTGGCGAGCTTCTGGCTTCACGAATAGCTTCCAGCTTTACTGCACCGCGATCGGTGGTCTAGTAATGGCAGGCTTGATGCTGTTTGCAGGGTGGTTTCACTACCACAAAGCAGCACCCAAGTTGGAGTGGTTCCAAAACGTTGAGTCAATGCTCAACCATCATCTATCCGGTTTGTTTGGTTTGGGATCATTGGGCTGGGCAGGTCACCAGATCCATGTTTCCTTGCCAGTCAACGAGCTATTAGATAGAGGCGTTGCTGCAAAAGATATTCCTCTGCCTCATGAGTTCATCTTGAACTCCAAGCTGATGGCAGATATATATCCGAGCTTTGCTCAAGGGCTAACTCCTTTCTTCACCTTGAATTGGGGTGCTTATTCAGATTTCCTTACCTTTAAAGGTGGTTTGAACCCCGTCACAGGTGGGCTTTGGCTGTCAGATACTGCCCACCATCACCTAGCGATCGCGGTGATGTTCATCGTGGCAGGTCACATGTACCGTACCAATTGGGGTATTGGTCACAGCATCAAAGAAATCTTAGAAGCTCATAAAGATCCCATCATCATCACGGGTGAAGGGCACAAAGGTCTCTATGAAGTTCTGACGACCTCTTGGCACGCACAGTTGGCAATCAACTTGGCAATGGCTGGCTCGGTGACCATCATCGTTGCTCAGCATATGTACGCCATGCCGCCCTATCCCTATATGGCGACAGATTACGCAACTCAGATATCTCTGTTCACGCACCACATGTGGATTGGAGCATTCCTGATTGTTGGCGGAGCCGCTCATGGTGCCATCTTTATGGTGCGTGATTACGACCCTGCTGTGAATCGTGGCAACGTACTGGACAGCATGCTTCGTCACCGAGATGCCATCATCTCTCATCTCAACTGGGTCTGCATTTTCTTGGGTTTCCATAGCTTTGGTCTATACGTTCACAACGACACGATGAGTGCGTTGGGTCGTCCCCAAGATATGTTCTCCGACACTGCAATTCAATTGCAGCCGATCTTTGCACAATGGGTTCAAAATCTTCACACTCTTGCTCCTGGCGCTACTGCCCCCAATGCTCTAGCTCCCGCTAGCTATGCATTTGGTGGTGGTATCGTTGCGGTAGGCGGTAAGATTGCCATGATGCCGATCGCGTTGGGCACAGCAGACTTTATGGTTCACCATATTCACGCCTTCACAATCCACGTCACCGTGTTGATCTTGTTGAAAGGTGTGCTGTTTGCTCGTAGCTCTCGTCTAGTTCCAGATAAGGCAAGCTTGGGCTTCCGTTTCCCTTGCGATGGACCCGGACGCGGCGGCACCTGCCAAGTTTCAGGCTGGGATCACGTTTTCCTCGGTTTGTTCTGGATGTATAACTGCATTTCCGTGGTGATTTTCCACTTCAGTTGGAAGATGCAATCGGATGTGTGGGGAACGCTTAACGCGGATGGCTCCGTAGCTCATATTGCGGGTGGTAATTTTGCCCAAAGCGCGATTACTATCAACGGTTGGCTACGTGACTTCATGTGGGCACAGTCAGCACAGGTGATTACCTCCTATGGGTCTGCCCTGTCTGCTTATGGTCTTCTGTTTTTGGGTGCTCACTTCGTATGGGCATTCAGTTTGATGTTCTTGTTTAGTGGTCGCGGCTACTGGCAAGAATTGATTGAGTCGATTGTTTGGGCGCACAACAAGCTGAAAGTGGCTCCTGCAATTCAACCTCGCGCTCTGAGTATTATTCAGGGTCGGGCGGTTGGAGTTGCTCACTACTTATTAGGCGGAATTGTGACCACCTGGGCATTCTTCCTGGCTCGCACAATTGCACTTGGCTAAGCGAGGAGAAAACATAAAAATGGCAACCAAATTTCCAAAATTTAGCCAAGACCTCGCTCAAGATCCGACAACTCGTCGGATCTGGTACGGAATTGCAACAGCCCATGACTTTGAAAGTCACGACGGTATGACGGAAGAAAATCTTTACCAAAAGATCTTCGCTTCCCACTTTGGTCATATCGCCATCATCTTTCTATGGACTTCTGGCAGTCTGTTCCACGTAGCGTGGCAAGGCAACTTTGAACAGTGGATCAAAGATCCGCTAAACATCCGTCCCATCGCCCATGCGATTTGGGACCCTCAATTTGGCAAGGCTGCAGTTGAAGCATTTTCTCAAGGCGGTGCTTCTTATCCTGTAAACATTGCTTACTCTGGTGTTTACCACTGGTGGTACACCATCGGAATGCGAACCAATGGCGACTTGTACAGTGGCGCGATCTTCCTATTGATCTTGTCCTCTCTGTTCTTGTTTGCTGGCTGGTTGCACTTGCAGCCTAAGTTCCGTCCTAGTTTGTCCTGGTTTAAGAATGCTGAGTCTCGCCTCAACCACCACTTGGCTGGTTTGTTTGGGGTTAGCTCTCTGGCTTGGGCAGGTCACCTCGTACACGTAGCCATCCCTGAAGCTCGTGGTCAGCATGTCGGGTGGGATAACTTCCTATCCACATTGCCCCACCCGGCTGGGTTAGCTCCGTTCTTCACGGGTAACTGGGGTGTATATGCCGAAAATCCTGATACGGCTAGCCACTTGTTTGGCACCGCTCAAGGATCTGGAACGGCTATTCTGACGTTCTTAGGTGGCTTTCATCCTCAAACTGAGTCTCTCTGGTTGACGGATATTGCTCACCATCACCTAGCGATCGCTGTTCTATTCATTGTTGCGGGTCATATGTACCGTACCAACTTTGGTATTGGTCACAGCATCAAAGAAATGTTGGATAGCAAAGCTGGCTTGGTGGGTGGTCGTAGTGAAGGTCAGTTCAACTTGCCTCACCAAGGTTTGTACGAAACCTACAACAACTCCTTACACTTCCAGTTGGGCATCCACTTGGCAGCGTTGGGTGTAATTACTTCTCTAGTGGCGCAGCATATGTACGCGCTGCCTCCCTATGCCTTTATGTCAAAGGATTTCACCACGCAGGCAGCGCTTTATACCCATCACCAGTACATTGCTGGATTCCTGATGGTTGGGGCTTTTGCTCACGGTGCCATCTTCTTAGTTCGGGATTACGATCCTGAGCAAAATAAAGGCAATGTGTTGGCACGGATGCTGGATCACAAAGAGGCGATTATTTCCCACTTGAGTTGGGTTTCTCTCTTCCTTGGCTTCCACACCTTGGGTCTATACGTTCATAACGACGTAGTGGTTGCCTTTGGCACCCCTGAGAAGCAAATATTGGTTGAGCCTGTGTTTGCACAGTTCATTCAAGCTTCTCACGGCAAACTGTTGTATGGCATGAATACGCTGCTGTCGAATCCTGATAGTATTGCGACCACCGCATGGCCCAATTACGGCAACGTATGGCTACCTGGTTGGTTGGATGCGATTAACAGCGGTACAAACTCTTTGTTCCTGAGCATTGGTCCTGGCGATTTCTTGGTTCACCATGCGATCGCATTGGGTCTTCACACCACCACATTGATCTTGGTCAAGGGTGCGTTGGATGCTCGTGGTTCTAAGCTAATGCCTGACAAGAAAGACTTTGGCTACTCCTTCCCTTGCGATGGTCCGGGTCGTGGCGGTACGTGCGATATCTCAGCTTGGGATTCGTTCTACCTTGCGATGTTCTGGATGTTGAACACCTTGGGTTGGGTCACTTTTTACTGGCACTGGAAGCATTTAGCGCTCTGGTCTGGTAATGCTGCGTCTTTCAACGAGGGTTCAACGTATCTAATGGGCTGGCTCCGTGATTATCTATGGCTCTACTCAGGTCCATTAATCAACGGCTACAACCCATACGGCATGAATAACCTGGCGGTCTGGGCATGGATGTTCCTCTTTGGACACCTGGTTTGGGCGACGGGCTTCATGTTCTTGATCTCTTGGAGAGGCTACTGGCAAGAGTTGATCGAAACCTTGGTCTGGGCACACGAGCGCACTCCTCTAGCGAACTTGATTCGTTGGAAGGATAAGCCTGTGGCAATGTCCATTGTTCAAGGTCGTGTAGTGGGTCTAGCTCACTTTACGGTGGGGTACGTCTTAACCTATGCTGCCTTTGTGATTGCCTCAACAGCCGCGAAATTTGGCTAGCGCTGAATTAGCCCTGTAGGCAAGTTATGAAAAAATCCCCTGCCTTTACTGGTGGGGGATTTTTTATGGTTTCAGCTTTATTCCTTTTACAGTCAAATAATTATGTATGTGAGCAAGATCTCTTTTAGTCAGGTTATAGACTGAGATGCGAACAACCTAAAAATGGATAAAAAGGGAAGCGATGTCTAAACTATCAAGTAAATTGTTTGCTGCGTTGGTTGCCGTTGTTGCAGTAGCGCTGGTGTTTTTGCAACCCTTGGGCACCAAGACTGCTTTATCTCAACTGCCAGATGTATCACTCGATCGCCCAACCCTAATCGCAACTGCTGCCGCTGCACCCACGCTCATACCTGCCAGACTGGGAGGCAAACCAGTGTATGTAATGTATGTAACTCGTGCTGAAGATACCGTTTTGGTGCGTTGCTATCCCGGCTATCAGCCCACGATCGCAGTTCGGGCGATGAGTGGAAAAACTGGCGCAGATGCACAAAAGGAAGGCGTAATGACTTGTAAGCAGGGTGCTTAAAGGCATACATCAGGATTAAATTCCTACCATTGACAGTGCAGTATCAAACCCTAAAGTCGCCTGCGCCTTGTTAGAAATTAAGGCTTCGCTATTGGGGAAGTATTTTTTCAAAAAGAGAACCAACGTTTTCAAGGTGGGAAAGTTCCATTGGGCTTTGCAACGAGGACAACCATTGCGATCTATTTCGGAAATTTGAAGCTGGTAGCGACCTTGAGGATGAGTGCTGCCGTGAAACCGAATGGTGTGCCGAAAATGGGAACTCATATCAATCAACTTTTTGTCTAGAGACTTATATCTTTATTCTCTTAGAGTTCTCTGGCTTTGAAAGTGAGTCTAGGCAGGGTTTCCGGTTGATCTTAAGCTGATTATTGAGTGAGACAAAGGCACCCTTTGATTGATGTAAATCATCACAAGGAAGCAGATTCATGAAAAATCAGGTGTTGGAAGCTTAACTTCTTAACACCTGATGCTTTTGAATCTCCATCATTCGATTGCTTTAAGCTTCGTTTCGCGCTTGACGAGCCATTTCTAATAGACTTCCCCACCGCTTTTGAAATTGTTTGGCAGTCAGTTTGAGGGTGCGGGCAATTTCAGCGTCATCCGTTTGGGCTTGCTTTAGTTGCAACATCTGACGTTGTTCGGGGGTGAGGCGATCGAGGAAGCTATCCCATTGAGAGGTTGCCATACCCAAGTTTTGATCGAGGTCAGCACCGAGCCATTGATGCACCAGTTTCCAGTTGCGGGAAAGGGTAAACTTTTCGACGTGATATTTGAAGCGCTGTTGTAAATAGTCGCGCTGACGGGGGGTTAGTCCCAAAACATCATCAATTTCGGGCGCTGACATATCTTGCAGTTTCAGCACAAGATAGTCTACGCAGTCAGTTTGATCTTCCGATTCTAAATATTGCACTAGCTCGGAAATGACGCGATCGCGCAGTACCGCCTCTGAAGAATCCACCGTATCCGACACCATCCTTTCTCGGAGTTGCTGCACAATCGGCATCCGGTTGTGCATTTCTGCTTCTTCGCCCCGTGCCGACTCCAGCGCTTGTTCAATATCTACCGACACTTCGAGCGGTTGGCGTTGCCCAAATCTCTGCGATCGCAGCACAATTAACTGTTGATTTTGTCCGGCAGGTAGGGAAATGCGACGCTTAGCATACTGCTCCGTAAACGCCATGTATTCCGCTAGCTCTAATCGGCTACGGGGTTGATAGGTTTCTGGCAAGATATTCTCGCGCCGAAACGCCTTGAGCGACTCAGTATAAAACCCTTGTAAAAAATCTTCAATCAGGGTGTACCGTGCCTGAAACCCAAGCTGCATCCGAGAAGGAGCCACATAGCGATAGACCATTGAACCCAAGGTGCTATGCAGTTCCGTGCGTCCCCGTTGCGAGCCAAGGTGGTAGTAGTTAACGCATTTTTGCAAGCGATGACGGGCTAAAGAAATCTGCCAAGATTGCGCCTGTCCGGAGGCTTGAATTCGCCCACTCTTTTGGCAAACTCGTTCCACTTCAGCCGCAATTCGCCCAGCAAGGCTTTCTACACTCCCGTTGAGGTTACTAACTTCTTCTCGAAATTCCTGTGCCAGCATTTGAATGAGAGCCGCTTGATCGAGAAAGTGAACGGCGGCAGGTCGAGCGATAGAAGCATCTTGACGATCGCGTTGAGTCGATTGGGGAGGTTTAGCGATCGCCCGATAATCTGACTGGGCAGACTGAACAGCAACCGATCTAGCGCAAGGCGGTGGAGATTCAATATTCATGGCTTGGTAATGCACACTTAAGGGAGTTGTTAAGACAGAAGAAGCTTGAGGCTTCTGCTGCTCTTGTTTCCTGACGTTTTGCTCAGCAACTGTCATAACTATCTACACATACAAGTTTGTAAATTACGGGCAGCTTTCGGTTAGCCTGTGGCACTTCTTACCAGGAAGTTGACAATGAATTGATCAGTTTCCCAGGCGTTTTGGTACTTATTGAATAAAAAGCTTTTAAAACGAAGAGAACCTCAGCAGGATTATCCTATTCAGGACTTACCCAAATCAACCGAAATTTGCCCCCCAACCCCCAATTCTGGGGGAGATAGAGATTCAAAGTCCCCCAGAATTGGGGGATTTAGGGGGCGAGTGCGTAAGTCCTACTATTCATTTCTCTTAGACAGCCCAAAGCCGCGTTTGACAGTAAACAGTTGACAAGTTGATCTAACAAAATTGGCTTCTAAAAAAAGCTGCTACCCATTAGCCAGTTTTGACTAGCCATCCAAATATCTATGACGGTAGATAGATGAAAAAAGTTCATTTTGCTGAAACAAGTCTCCAAAATCCCCAATTTGCAGGATTTTCGCAGATTTTGTTAGTGCCCCGCACTAGTCCACATCTCTGCCGCTTCCCATCCAAGACCCTTGCGAACTAGCACAGGTTCCTCACTGCTCAAATCTAAAATAGTGGATACCTCATAGCCCGGTTCCTGCTCGTCATCCACAATCACATCGACTAACTTGTCTAAACATTCAAATAGATCTAAGCGAGATGGATAGTCGATCGCGCTTTGGCTGTGTGCGGAACCGTCCTCTAAAACATGAGCAGAGGTAGAAATAATCGGATTGCCCAAACCTTCTAGTAACGCCTGACAAATGGGGCGATCGGGCACTCGAATTCCGGTAGTGCGGCGCTTGGGACTCATCACCAGCTTCGGAACCAGTTTTGTGGTCGGCAACAAGAAAGTATACGGTCCAGGAATCAATCGCCGCATAATTCTGTAGGCTTCATCACTGACGATCGCATACTGAGCGATATTAGATAAAGACGAACACAAAAACGTCAGCGGTTTATCATTGGAAAGCTGCTTAATCTGCCTGACCCTTTGCACGGCGCTTTTAGAATTCAAATCACACCCGATCGCATATACCGTATCGCTTGGATATAGCAGCACTGCTCCATCTTTTAACGCTTTAATTACACGGTCTACTGTTCGGGCTTGAGGGTTTTTAGGATGAAGCGTATAGAGAGTTGCCATGATAGAAAAGTGCGGAGTACTGAAGGGGACGGAGTGCGGCGAAGATCATTCAAAGTTCAAAGTTCAAGACTCAAAACTTTTCCAAAAAGCCAATGACCAAAATTGCTTACTTACAATGCCCGACAGGAATTGCCGGAGATATGTGCTTAGGTGCGCTTGTGGATTTGGGCGTACCCATAACCTATTTAATTGAGCAACTGGGACGATTGGGAATTTCGCAAGAATATAAACTGTGGACAGAATCGGTCGATCGCAATGGGCAGCGAGCGACAAAATTTCATGTTGATCTCGTGTTTGAGTCGGGGGAAATAGGAAGCCCGGATGAGTTTGCAACGTTTGATCCGCGTCCTTACCCTCTTCATTCTGCTACAGAAGATATCGTTTCAGGGAACTTAATTACCGAAGCCCACCAGCATGGGCATTCTCACCCCCATGACCATCCCCCCATTCAGGATTCAGCCCCGCTTCCACCGATTCGGCACCTCCCAGAAATTGAACAGCTAATTACGCTGGCTCAGCTACCTAAAAGGGCAGAAACTTGGAGTTTAGCGGTGTTTCGGCAACTGGCAGCAGCAGAAGCGGCAGTACATGGAGTGCCAATCGAGCAGGTGCATTTTCACGAGGTAGGCGCAACGGATGCGATCGTCGATATTGTGGGCACTTGTCTAGGTTTGGATTGGCTAAAAATTGAGGAGCTGCACTGTTCTGCGTTACCCACGGGTGGCGGCACCATTCGAGCCGCTCACGGACGAATGCCCGTACCCACTCCGGCGGTGCTGAAGCTATTTGAAATGCGCCAAGTTCCAATTTATTACAATGACATTGATCGCGAATTGGTTACGCCCACCGGAGCCGCGATCGCCACAACATTAGCCACTCACTTTGGATCACCGCCAACGATGATCCTGCACAAAGTGGGCTTAGGTGCCGGAACTCAGAACTTGCCGATCGCGAATGTGCTGCGACTTTGGGTCGGGGAACAGGAAACAGGGGAAAGGAAACAGGGAACAGGGAACAGGGGAAAGATTGCCGAAAACTCAAAACTCAAAATATCTCCTACCCTACGGGAAGCAAAAGCTACGGAGACGCTGAGTGCAAAGCACACGCTACGCGAACGCGAACAAAACTCAAAACTTTATGCTCCTAATGAAACCATCACCGTTTTGGAAACCCAAATTGATGATTTAAATCCTCAGGCGATCGCTTATGTGATGGAGCAACTGCTGGCGTTGGGAGCGTTGGATGTGTTTACTCAGGCGATCGCAATGAAAAAATCTCGCTGGGGAACGCTGCTGACGGTGATCTGTCGGGTTGGAGATGAGAATGCCTGTGAAGCGATGATTTTTAGAGAAACGACGACGCTAGGAATCCGGCGATCGCAGCAGCAGCGCCAAATCCTACCGCGAGCAATTCAATCTGTGCAGACAAACTATGGTACGGTGCGGGTGAAGGTTGCTTGGGCAGAAGGGCGCGATCGCGCTCCTACCAACGTGCAGCCCGAATATGACGACTGCGCCCAAATCGCCCGTCATCAAAATATTCCTTGGCGTGAAGTCCACCGGGCAACCTTAGAGAAATGGCAGCAGCAGAACAGCGGTTAAGTTTTTGCGGCTAAACCTGGAAATACTCGTTGCCAGCTAATATTGCCATTCTCATCAGTTGTGACTGAAATTTTCTCGGTTTGGCTAACTTCAATGGGCGGCTTAGGTTTGCTGGGCTTGCCTTTCACAGTTTTTGATGGGGGTACAGGCTTCATCACCTTATAAGCAGCCTGACACTCAAAACCTTCACCGGGTTTGACAGCCCGATAAATGCCGCCACAGGTGACAGATGGGCGCGTGCTAATTTCAGTTGCCACGGCTTCTTGTATCAACGCTTCCAATTTTGGCATGTTAATCAGTCCTTTGGCGTTGGGCACATCCCAGGCGATCGCGCCCTTAGCATCCTGTTGTTTTACCGTAATGGTGAAGGTGTAACCGTTATCTATTTCACCCACGCAGTTAAAGGTTTTGCCCACTTCGGGCTTCACATTTCCAGGACAGGTCACCTTTTTTAAGGAAGTGCCACCGTTTTTAGTAATATCTTGCTGAATCGCGTCCGCAACTTTGCGGCTATCAACGGTGTTGGCGCAGCCTGCGATCGCGATTAAGCCAACCCCCAACCAAAGCCACTGTTTCGATACTTTGAGTAAGTATTTTGAGGTTAACCTGGTGAACGAGAGAACCATACTATTTTGAGTATCCCTAGGTTTAGACCAGATATCCATTAAAGTCATGTTTCCTATATTCACTTTTCAGAATGCTATCAGGTGTTGAGGCTTCCTTGAGTGATGCAGCCAAATGTTTAATGCCAAGAGGCTATAGAAAAACGTGAATCGTCCTTTATTCAAACAATTGGCGTGGTTTGGCAGCGTTTTAGGGGCAAGTTTTTGGGTCAGTGCGATCGCTCTTTTTATGCTGACACGCCCATCGCTCAAAGTTGTAAAAACCTGGGAAAAACCGGGTGCCTCTATGTATCTGACGGTGTATGAAAGCGATACTGACTGGCGTGGATTTCCCTTGAATGCTCAAACTCGCTATGCCATTTATGTGGGCAGGAGCGGCACTCCATCTTACGGACATTATATAGACATGAGCTTTTACGGATTGCCCAAAGAAACTGATTCGATCCGCCAATCTAGCGTGGCGTGGTCAGATCAAGATGTGACAATCCGGCAGCCTTCTGGTCATGTGCTATTCATTCCCAAAGCGATGTATGAAGGGGGGCGATGACAGCGATCAAGGTTGCAGAGCAGTTTGGTGATTTGGCAAGGCATAAACATCCCGACCCCGACCCAAAGAATATTTAAGTGAGTGAGCGAGATCTTTACTGCACAAAGTCACAAAGCTGATAAACGCAAGTAAGGCGATGCCCGCAGCAACCCCAAATAGTCCGCGATAGCCGATCGCCTCAGCCAAATAGCCCATCACCGGACCCGCGATCGCCATACCGCAGTCAAACCCAGCCAAACATAGCCCAAACACGCGACCGCGCTCATGGGGTTCTGAGCGATCTGCTGTCAGCACCACGATCATGGGAATGAAAATGCCAGCGCCAGCACCTTCTACAAAACCAGCCACCAAAAACTCAGAAGCGCTATGGGCACGCCAGAGCAGCAGCATTGAGATGGCATAAAGCAACAAGCTAACGGTAATAAAACGTCCCCGTCCGTGGCGATCGGATGCGCGACCAGTCAGCAGCCTCACCCCAAAACTAGCGATCGCGGCAGCCGTGTAAAATAAACCTGCATTCAAATTCACCCCCGTTTCTCGAATATGCAGCGGCACAAACACCGCTAAAGTGCCAAACGCAATCCCAATCAATAGCAACACAAAAGCAGGAATTCGCAGGCGAGGATTCCACAAAAACTTCCAAAAAGGAATATCGTGAACTTTTTGGGAGGCAGCAGACGATGCCAGTTCAATTGGGGGCGCTTTGATTTGAGTCGCACACAGAGTTCCAACAAAGCCCAATCCGGCAGAAAACAAAAATAAGGGCGTATAGCCTGCCCACGCCTGCAAAAAACCACCGATCGCGGGTCCTAACGCCATGCCAAGTGGATTAACCAAGGTCATGTAACCCAACACTTCGCCGCGATTCTGAGGCGGAGCGAGATCCGTCACTAATGCACTAAAAGCGGTGGTGAAGGCGGCGATGCTCAAACCATGAAAAGCGCGAATGATAAACAAAATGGGAATAGATTGAGTCATTAGATAGCCCAACGGCGCGATCGCCACTGCCACCAGCCCAATCATTAGCACTTCAGTCCGACTTTTTTGATCGGCTCTGCGCCCTAACGCGGGACGAAAAATCAGTAACCCAATGGCAAATGCGCCCATAACGACACCCACTTCGCGATCGCTGGCTCCCGCCTGTTTAATGTAAGGCGACAGGGTTGGCAGCAGCGATGCTAAGCTTGCCCAAAATAGCAGCCCAGATGCAAACAAAAACACCAGATTTTGGCGCTGCTTGGGTTGAAGGGTTTGAAATACTTTCAATTGGATAACCTCTGCGATCGCTCACCTTAATGATGAAGATATTTGAAGTATTTGGCTATCCTCCGATTGGGCAGAAAGGCAGTGCGATCGCGGTCCCTCAGCATTTCAGTCACCATGATAAATATGTGCCTGCGGATGATCATGTTTTCAACCATACACATCTGACAGATATACGGAAAATTTTTTTCGATCCCCCTCAGTGGGCGTTTTATGAAGAAAATTTCCTGCGATCCACCTGATTTGGGTGAATCGCAAGAAAAAATCTACCTATCCACCTAATTTGGGATGGATCTGCGGAAAAATTCCGTCTAATAACAAGTTCTGCCGTCGCGCGCAGCGTTTGTGAAGGCGATATACTTGAATATGTGAAAACAGAAAAACAGAAACTGTATGCTCTTCTCGAACGCAAGGGCGCAACCAGTTTGATGAACAACACGAAATGGGGAAAAGCAGTCCAATCTCTCAAGGCACTGCCTTTGAGTTATCGTGTCAAGTACATTACGGTTGACAGAGCTTCTGATTGGACTTGGCTTATTTATACTCCACCGCGTTATATTGAGATCGGGAGTTGGGCTGGAATATCCACGTTCTTGGAAATCGAATGGCTGGAAGTGGATACAATCGAGAAGAAACACCGAGGACATTTATTAGATGATGAGCAAATTATTCATACAGGTAAAGTAGAGGAAATTTTATCTGCCTTGCGCGTGCCATTCTCAAAAGAACAGGCGATCATCCGCATTTGGGGGCATTTGCTCAGAACCGACTAACAACGGCAGAACAAGGCGCTGCACCCGACCGCCTACAGCTCCGTTCCCTTCGCTCGTGCCTCGCTTCGGTCTCTGCGCTTCCGGCGGCGGGTGAGCTTGGTCGTTAGCTGACTCTGCATCGAGTCTTTGCACTTGTTTTTTGAGGTGAGCGGTGAATCCGAAAATGCCCAGAAAGTTATTGGTTGAGGCAGTGGTTTCAGCTTTGTCTGTGAGTCCGAAAGCACTCAAGAGGCGATCGCTGATGGCAGTAGTGGGGGCGATCGAACAGAATTTGATTCTGCGATGGTTAGGCTCTCTCTACCTGCAACTGTTGTCTAACCCAATTCCGAAACTTCTTTTTCGCTTGCGTTTCGCCCAATTCCTGACAATCCCGAAGAAACTGATACAGTCCCTGCTTGCTTAGCCAAGAAAAAGTAGGACTGGTCTCCACCTCTTGATACGCACCATTTTTCAGCAGATAAATTTTCAAATATTGCCCATCATATCGCCAGAACTCAGGCACTCCAATCTCGGCATAGAGGAGATTTTTGTTGATGTCTGTGTGGGTAATATCGACCTCCACAACCAGATCAGGCGGCGGGTCAACTTGCAGATCAACGGTTTTGCCTCTCACCAGCGGTTCATTCACCAGGTAATAGCATTGATCAGGTTCTGCCCCAGCTTTCAACTCTGGTCGATTCAGGGTGGTAGATTGCATACTTTTGAGGGTGAGATCTTCTTCTTCAGTCAAGATCTTGACGTAATCATCCAAAATGCTGCTGGAGTTTTCATGTTCCTCTAGAGGGGTCATAATCTCTAATGTGCCGTGATGGTAGGTCAACTTAGCAGCCCGCTTGTCCCCTAAGACCTTCAAAATCATTTCGTAGGCATCCCAACTAATATTGTGAAGCGTGACGCGCTTTTCGGCGAGGGGGACTTGAAAGGTCGGAGAAGCTGAAGTTTTTGCGCTGACCATACTTAGGTTTTGAGTAGTCTCTCTATGATAGTCATCTGTTGCTCTATGGAAAAAGCGACAGATGACTATCACCTGCCGCCTGAAATGAGTTGATTCTAGGCTACGCGATCGCGCCTTATACCATTGAGTAAATGTGAGTCGCTTCCTCTTTCAGTAAGGCTGCTTTGTCGGTTTGCTCCCAGGGTAGGTCAAGGTCAGTCCGTCCCAAATGACCGTATGCCGCGATGTCCTGATAAAAGCGACCGCCACGTTCAGCAGGCAACTTACACAGGTTGAAGGTTTGGATGATGCCAGCAGGACGAAGCTCAAAGTGTTTTTGCACCAGTTCCAGCAGGCGATCGTCGTCAATTTTACCCGTGCCAAAGGTGTCGATCATGATGCTAACCGGACGCGCCACCCCGATCGCATAGCTTAGTTGAACTTCACATTTGTCTGCCAAGCCAGCCGCCACAATATTCTTGGCAACATGACGGCAAGCATAAGCAGCACTGCGATCGACCTTTGTGGGATCTTTGCCAGAGAATGCACCGCCCCCATGACGAGAATAGCCACCGTAAGTATCCACAATAATTTTGCGACCGGTTAGCCCCGCATCTCCTTGAGGACCCCCAATCACAAATTTTCCGGTTGGATTCACCAAAAAGCGAGTCTTGTCGTCTGGCTTAACGGCAATATCTGCAAATACGGGCTGAACAACTGACTCCCACAAATCGGCTTTAATTTTTGCCTGAATTTCTTCATTGTTAGTAATGCTACCGATTTCTGAGGCATGTTGGGTAGAGACTAAAATTGTATCAATGCCAATGGGGCGATTATCCTCATAAGCGACAGTCACCTGAGTTTTGCCATCAGGACGCAGGTAAGAAAGTTGCCCTGTCTTACGCACAGCCGCCAATTTTCGAGAAATGCGGTGCGCCAAAGAAATTGGCATGGGCATCAACTCAGGAGTTTCATTACAAGCAAACCCGAACATAATGCCCTGATCGCCAGCGCCAATGCTATCTAGTTCATCACTGGATAACTCGCGTGCTTCTTGAGCCGTGTTGACCCCTTGAGCAATGTCGGGAGATTGGTCGTCTAAGGCGACTAGAACTGAACAGCTATTGGCACAGAAGCCGTTATCCATCCCGTTGTAGCCAATTTCAGCGATCTTTTGGCGCGTAATATCGATGTAATTTACTTTTGCCTTGGAGGTGATTTCACCTGTAATCAAGACTAGCCCAGTATTCACCACAACTTCCGCAGCAACTCTGCTCATTGGGTCTTGGGCTAACAAAGCATCTAAGATAGTGTCTGAAATTTGGTCACAAATCTTGTCAGGATGACCTTCAGTAACAGATTCGGACGTAAAAAGGTAACGACGAGCCAAGGACAACTCCTCTCTTCACACTAGAGTTAATAAACAAATCTGAATGTTAAAAAAACGGGCAAAAAATCCACTACTCAATCAGGCTTTATACCTAATTCATCTGCAAAGATACACAATGATTAGACTTCAGCGGATCATAGCATTTGTGGGGACTTGGATGAAGCGAAGGTTAAAAGTTGGAGAAGGATTCTAATATGAAGAACTGAATAATTCTGCTCAGAGGTTTCTAAGTCGTAACAACTTGAATGGCTGCAAAGGTTTGGGCTAAGGCATCTGCTTGTTTAAGAGAAGCTGGATTAATGGGTTCCCACATCACGCCAATACAGCCAGCCGCGTTTGCGGCGCAAGCCATTTCCATATCAGCCGCAGAATCTCCAATGACGATCGCGTGTTCAGGTAACACGTTTAAAGCCGCACAAGCTTGTCGAAACAGTTCTGGACTCGGCTTACTCAAGCCAGTATCGGTTCCCATAGCAAGTTGAACGAAAGTGTTTAACTCATATTTATCCACGAAATCTTGCACGTTAACAGTGGTATCTGAAGATAGAATACCGATTTTGAGATTTGCTTGAGCGATCGCTTGCATCAATTCCTTTGCCCCTGCGTAAAGCGGAGTGCTGTCTGCTTTGCGGTGAAAGACTCGATCTGCTTCCACAAAGGCGGATCGGACAATACTCAGCGCTTCCATCCAATCTCGCCCTGTCTCAGCCACATAGGCTGCTGCTGCAATTTCGTTTTCCAAACGAGTTCCTACTGCCATCAACCCAGCCGGATTCAGGCGATCGCTCTCTACTCCAAATGCCATCAGTAACGGCTCCTGAACTCCAGGAATTTGAGCATCGATCAGCCGAGCGCGCTTTTGAGCTAAATTCCGCAAAAAAATGTGAGAATTTGCCAATGTCCCGTCTTTATCAAAGATAACGGCTTCAATGTTCTCAAAGCACACTGTTCCACACTGAATTAGGGGCATAAAGTTCTCGTTAGGCAGCACTGCAAAAAAAAAGAAGAGGAAAAACACCTCTTCTTAAAAAACGAATTAACCGTAGTCTTCAACAACTACAAAACTATCCTTCAACAGCGACAGAGACTTCCTCGATTTCGGTCGGCACAGCAGGAATTTCTTCCTCTGCGGGTGAAGGAACCTCTTCTTCTATTGCAGTAATTTCTGTCTCAATAACGGGGGGAATCGCTTCCTCCACTGCATCAGGAATCTCTGCTTCTTCCATTGCAGTAGAAACTTCTGCTTCTTCCATTGCATCAGGAATCTCTGCTTCTTCCATCGCACTAGGAACCTCTTCCTCAGCGCCTTGTGAAGCCTCTTCAGTCAAAATTCCCTGCTGCTTTGCCAGAATCTGTTCGCGATATTTAACTGCCATCTCCTCAGCCATGTCATAGACGACCTGAGGATTTTTCACCATGTCGCCCGGTTCTGGCTCAAGCTGTTTAGTGGAAAGAGAAATCCGACCGCGATCAGCATCCAGATCAATAATCATGACCTTTAGCTCATCATTCACATTGAAAACGCTGTGAGGCGTATCAATATGATCATGAGAGATCTCTGAAATATGCAGCAACCCGCTGACACCACCAATATCAATAAACGCACCATATGGCTTGATCCCGCGCACGGTTCCGATTACCACTTCGCCCACTTCAAGCTTGTTCATCTTACGCTCAACCAGAGCACGACGATGGCTCAACACAAGGCGATTGCGCTCTTCGTCTACTTCCAGAAACTTTAGAGGCAACTCTTCGCCAACGAGTTCTTCCTTAGGCTTACGAGTGCTGATATGAGAGCCAGGAATAAAGCCGCGCAACCCTTCGATTCTAACTAGCGCACCACCTCGATTGGTTGCAAAAACTAGAGAACGAACTGTAGCGTCCTCCGTCTGAAGCTGACGGACTCGTTCCCACGCCCGCATGTATTCAATGCGACGGATAGAAAGTGTTAATTGACCATCTTCATTTTCGTCTGCAAGAATATAAAATTCGCGAGTTTCATTAGACTGCAACACTTCCTCAGGAGTATCAATTCTATTAATTGACATCTCTTGAATCGGAATATAAGCAGCCGTTTTAGCGCCAATGTCAATCAGAGCGCCTCGTGGCTCTAAGCTAAACACGGTTCCTGCAACTACGTCGCCTGGGTTAAAGTGATAATCGTAATCGTCTAGTTTTGAAGCGAAATCTTCGTAAGTAAAGCCAATATCTAGCGTTAATGTTTCCTGATTGACCATGCGAATCGTTTCCTGGTAATTATCTCCGCGTAAAGTTTGCCTCCTTGATGGGTAAGTACGCCATGACGGGTTACCACACCTGGAAATCTCCTACCAGTAGCATAGAAGATTTAAACGTTCAGATCGATTTAGGCTCAGAAGAACTATCATACCTTAAGCGATCGCCCTATGTACACTGCCGGAAAAATAGATTGAAGAAAATTTTCCAAGGCTATAGCTTTTTAAGTTGTGGAAACGCTATGCACAGAATTACCGTCGGGTTCAGTCAGATCCTTAGAGGCAGCTTGATTCGTGCCCTCTATCGGTCTAATTTTCGTTTGAGCTTTAGGATGATTGCTTTGTAAGTGAGCTAGAGTGTCTACGAAGTCACGGATGCCTTGAAATTTTCGATATACCGACGCGAACCGAATATAAGCTACTTCGCTTAGGGCTTTTAGGCTATCCAAAACGAGTTCACCAATTTCGCTGCTGGGAACTTCTCGGATTACACGCTGCTGTAGATCGGATTCGATTTCATCCACAATGTTTTCCATTTGTGGAGAAGAAATTCCTGTTTTTTCACAGGCACGAACAATTCCTTTCAGAAGTTTGTATCGATCGAAGGACTGGCGATCGCCATTGCGTTTAATTACCGTAACGGGAACAAATTCAATCCGTTCGTAAGTTGTGAAACGACGAGAACATTTCAAACATTCACGTCGCCGCCGAACACTTTGACCCGATTCTGCGGAGCGAGATTCAAGAACACGGTTGTCGCCGTGCTGACAGAAAGGACATCGCATGGTGATAAAGCACTTCAGGCGAAATGAACAGCGGTAATACTCTTTTCACTAAAGCCTTAAAAAATACTTTGCGAAGTACATTTATTATCTAGCTTTAGTCAGATTAAGAATCTCCTACACTTTAGTTAGGGTTACGAACGACCCCAAGACGATTATGCCCGATTTACTTTGATCGCATTAATATTTTTTCTGGCATTCATTTTAGAAAAGTTGTTGAACTAGTCAGCATGGCGTTATAAACCGCTTTGAGAAGGGCAATCTAAAAAAGTACGATTCATTCTGGTGCATCTACGTAAGTTACGTTTCGTAATTTTTATAGATTTTAATGCAGCAGCCGAGTGCCTCTGGAATCTGTGCTGACAATTTTGACCTCAGCTTGTCAGTGCTGTCGTGCTATACAAGATTAAGATGATAGGGTTGCAATCTCGGTGCTGAAACGTTGGGGAATAAATTATCTAGCCTTTTGCCTTGGAAGACTTCCTGTTTAACCAAAGGATTTTTGATCCAACTGCCCTTGTAGCAGGAGAGCGGTTCATGAAAGCCCAGCCGAATAACAAACCAAAAATTCTGGTGGTGGATGATGAACCAGATAATTTGGATCTGCTTTACCGAACGTTCTACCGAGAATTTAAAGTGTTGCGTGCCGAAAATGGACCCGCCGCATTAGAAATTTTGTCTAATGAGGGCGATGTCGCCGTGATCATTTCTGATCAGCGAATGCCCCATATGAGTGGTACTGAGTTTCTCAGTTTGACGGCTACTCAGTATCCAGACATCATCCGAATTATTTTGACAGGCTATACCGATGTAGAAGACTTGGTAGAAGCTATTAATTCCGGCAAGGTGTTTAAGTATGTGACGAAGCCTTGGGATGATGAGGAACTGAAGGTCGTCGTTCGGCAGGCAGTGGATACCCATACTGTACTAAAAACTCGCACACGGGAGTTACGGCGATCGCTCCGGCAAGAATCATTACTCAATGCAGTCACCAGCACTATTCGCAGCGCCCTTAGCTATCGGGAAATCCTGCAAACCATGGGTCAAACCATTGGTCATATTTTTGAAGCGAGCTACTGTTTAGTGTCTCCTTTTCAAGATGGACGGTTTGATGAGGATAATTTCGTCTATGTCAGTGCCTATGAAGAGCATGGAACTGAATCAAAATCTTTAGTTTCGCAGACTTCTTTAATGGGGCAGGATGCCAATGGGCGATCGACTCCATTGCGAGACGCTCTTTTTCAGACGATTTGGGTCACCCAAGATATTCAAATTATTCAAAATACTGAGACAGACGATCGCCTACAGCTAAATACCACGCAAACTAAACAACTGCGGCAGGCTTACCACGAAGTCAACATCCAATCCAGCTTGATTGTGCCGTTGTGCTACCAGCAAGAATTAATTGCAATTTTAGCGCTGCACCAATGTGGACATCCGCGCCCCTGGCAAGATGACGAAGTGCAGCTTTTAACCATGGTGGCTGATCAGGCAGCTTTGGCACTGGCACAAGCCCGTGCCTACGAACAACTGCAAGCCCTGGCAAAACGGGAAGCACTAATCAACACCATCACCACCGCAATTCGTTCTAGCCTAGATCCTCAAGATATTTTTGCGGCTATTACCCAGCAGCTTGGGCATGTCTTGTGTGCAGATGGCTGTGCGCTGTCTTTATGGACAGAGGAAGATGAATATGTCCAGTGTGTTGGCTTGCATGATGCGGCTCACCCAGGACATTCTCTCTCTCAAAAAGAAACTCTTGTAACCGATCAGGCAACTACTATAGCGGTTAATTCAGCTTTTCAGCCTCAGCCCAATCGGCTGTTGGATTTGGAGGATGACAGCCGTCCGTTACCAAAATCTATGGTGCCAATCGATCGCAACCCGGTGTTAAAGCAACTGATGCTAACAAAGC
>ENA-ORBV01001242-ORBV01001242.1-microbial-mat-metagenome-genome-assembly--contig:-NODE-1242-length-57262-cov-19.810475_pt1 | contig 57262 bp, 51 predicted proteins | sample MGYA00237777_ERZ505514 | MGnify/ENA primary metagenome ERZ505514 (study PRJEB26160, sample SAMN06269048) | microbial mat metagenome | isolation source: Oligotrophic lake microbial mat | place...
CGGCCCGAAAAGAGGGCGCCCGGCAATCGCGCCGCGGATGCCGCCGCGTTCAGATGTTGCGCTGCATGCCTAGCTCTCCACGCTCGAGCGCGCGCAATTCGCTCGTGCGCAGGCCGTGGAACAGGGCGTCGTCGTTTTCGTTCAAAAGGTCAGGCAACAACTGCGGCTGGTGTATGGCCGCCCACTGGCGAAACCGTTCCTTGAGTTTGCCGAAGCGCGAGTCACGCGCCGCCTCAGCCAGCTCCAGAAGCCGTGCCCATACCCATGCGCGCGGTTGCTCCCCCACACGCTCGATGAGCATGCCGATCACTTTGTCGCGGTCGCCGTTAAGAATGCACAAGTCAACGTAGCCTGCCAGGTCCTCGTCGGACAATTCAAGCGTGGAGAGGGCGATTGATTCAATCAGTTCGGCGCTGCGCTCCAGGAAATTGCGCTGGTCCAGAGGCGTCATGTCGCGCGAGTTGCCAACCAGGCTGCTTGCGACCGTCGGCGTTGGCGCGCAGGCGTCAGCGGCAGTGCTCGTCATTGCAGGCCGGGGCCGCATCGTTGCGCCAGACGATCCGGTCGTTGGCAGCGGCTTCTTCGCAATCATCGAGCGGATGCTTGCCACTTCGGCATCCTGCTCGGCGCGCGCAATGGCCGCGAGCTTGATCGCGGTGCCGCTCGCTTCCATCAGCAGGGAGGTCGGCATCGGCCGCGTCAGGACGGTGTTCACCAGGCCGGGAATCGCGGTCATGATTTCCCTCAACGGACTGGCGGCGGGAATCCGGTGCCGCACCGACAGCATTTCCTTGACCAGTACCAGCATCGCATCGTAGGGGATGCGGACGCGATCGCGGTTGCGCCGTATGGTGTGATCGAGGTTGACCAGGTTCGGCAGGGCCAGGCGGGCATCGGGCAGCCGCAGGATGGCTTTGAGGTCCAGCAGCAACAGTTTTCGCTTTTTGGGATTGAGCGTGAAGATGCATTGGAGCGGCGCCTCCGCTGTGGTATTTGAGCGGGCACCGACAAGTTTCCTGATGACTTCGAGCATCGGGCGTTCCTGGAATGGCGATTCGGATGGGTACTGGCCGCGAAGTGCGGCGCAGCGGCGCGAGTGCGAGGTAGTCCTGCCCTGGTGATGGCGGTGTGGATCAGCGCCAGCCCGCTGGCCAGGCGGTGGCGATGCATTGCGATGCGCCGGGTCCGCCGCGGGTCGAGGCCGCCCTGCGATGTCGCAATTCAAGCCGTCTGTCAAGCATGACGAGGACGTCAGGCATGGCGTGCGTCTCTGCGTAGATGGAAATGGGCATTGGCCGAAGCATGTATATCGGCAAGCGGCAAGCGAGCTTGAGGCTGCAAGGTGCAATCCTGCTCGCTGTGTGACGCATGTCACGCCGCATTGGGTCGCCTCAGAATACCGCGGCGCCGCTTGCGGCCGCAGCTGCCACCTGGATTTCGCCCGAGGCGGCCAACTGCTCGAAATTGCGGACCTGGTCGCGTCCGTTGCGCTTGGCATGGTAGAGCGCCTGGTCGGCGCGTCCGACCACGATCGAAGGCATGTCGTCGGTGCAAATCCGCGTGTAGCCGATGCTGATGGTGACCTTGCCCACCTGTGGGAATGCGTAATTGGCGATGGCGGTGCGAAACCGCTCCAGCACCATCGCCACGCCGGCGCTGTTGCAAGGCGAAAGGACGATCACGAACTCCTCGCCGCCAAAGCGGAACAGGCGGTCTTCAATGCGGAATCCGCGCACCATCAGGCGTGACAGAAGGATCAGGACTGCGTCGCCATGCAGATGGCCGAAGCGGTCGTTGACGGCCTTGAAATGGTCGATGTCGACCACTGCCAGCCAATGATGCTCGCCGCTAAGCATGACGCGCCGGTCAGCGCCGCCATATAGCGGATTCTCGCGCGCTGCGCGCTGCATCGCCAGGACGCGTTCGATGCGTTCCTCGAAAGTTTTGCGATTGAACAAACCCGTCAGCGTGTCGCATTCGGCGTCGTTGATCAGATTGACGTGATTCTGATAGACCTTGAGGAAACTGCCGATCCACCAGGGGCGCAGCGACGCGGTGGCAGGGTAGCGCATGGTGATAAGGCCGGCCAGGCCTGCGGGGCCAAACAAGCCGTGCGCGACCAGCGTGTCGCCCAGAACCACCGCGCCGCCTGCCACCAAGCCGCCGGCCAGTTGTTGTGCGGCGGATTCGACCAACAGTACATCCACCGGCCACGCTTGGTCCGTATCGACATGCACAGGCTCGCGGTCCGACTCGATGATCCGCGAGGGAGTCTGTTTGCCGCCGACCGGCAGGTGCAATACGACCTGCAGTGCGCCGCCGATATCGCCCAGAATGCGCATCATGGTTTGCGGCAGTTGCTCGGGGTCACGCTCGCCACTTAAGTGTTCGAGGGCAGCCAGAACCACCATCACTTGCGCCGGCATCGAATCCAAAACCGATCGGGTGGCGTCGCTGATGCCTCGAAGGCGCTCAGGTCCGGTCTGCGCTTGTGCCGAGGGAAACGAGCATGAACGACCAGGATATACGTACGCATACTCGCATTTACGGCGGTTGTACGGGTAAGTTGAAGCGTGCGGCCGTACTCCTTGGCCGCGCTGGCGTGTCGGCACCGCAGGCCAGGATGACTGCGCTGAAATTCTGTCTGGACGAAGGCTCGCTCAGCTTGACCGGCGGCGAATCGCGCCAGCCGCACCGAAGCGCCTTATCATGGCCGACCTCGCCATTGGATGCCAACGCGCGCGTTGCTCCCGCAAACCCACGCCATGTCTGCAAACCCCGCAAAACCGATGCCGCAATGGCTGGGTGTGGTGCTCATGCTCCTGATTGCCAGCGCTTTCGCAAGCAACCATGTGGCCGCGCGCGTGGCCTTCGACCACGGCGCCAATGTGCTTACTGCGGTCCTGTTTCGCTCGGCCGGTACGGCGCTTGCCGTTTTGGCGTTGATGCGCATGAGCGGCGTGCCGCTGGCGATCGCACCCGGGTCGAGATTGCGCGCCATCGGCATCGGCCTGGCGCTGGCGGTGCAGAGCGTGTGCCTGTATTCCGCGGTCGCACGCATCCCGGCGGCGCTGGCCTTGCTGGTGTTCAATGTCTTTCCCCTGCTGCTGGTGTTGATCTCCTGGCTCAGCGGCGCCGGCCGACCGTCGCGAAAGGTCCTGGCGGTCATGCCGATCGCCCTGGTTGGTCTGACGCTGGCCCTGGATGTCGGAGGCTGGAGTGGTGCCCGGACCCAGGGATTCTCCGGGCGCTGGGCCGAAATCGGCGCTGGCGTCGCTTTCGCGCTGGTTGCGGCCGTCGCCTTTGCGCTTGCGCTTTTTCTGAGCAACCGCTGGCTTGGCAACATGGACGGACGCATGCGCAGTTTCGCGACCATGACTACGGTGACGGTGCTGGCGCTGGGGGTGGGCCTTGGCAGTGGCGGCTTTGCGTGGCCGCAGGATATGACCGGCTGGGTTGCGATTGCCATGCTCACTGCCTTTTACGGAGTTGCCTTCACTTCCCTCTTCGCGCTGCTGCCGCGCCTGGGTACGGTGAACAACGCCGCGCTGATGAACTTTGAACCGATTGCCCTGCTTTTCTTGGCCTGGGCGATCCTTGGCCAGAGTGTCGCGCCGCTGCAGATTTTCGGCGCGCTGATTGTGATTGGGGCGGTCGCGGCACTGGCGGCGGGCAAACGCTGAACCAGGACGCTGGCCGCCGCGGCGTCTCCTATAATCGAGAGGCGCGCAAGCCCTCCGCGCGGCGGCCCTCACGTGCATTGCGCAGTGCGGCCTGCCGCGATCCCGGCCCGGGCCGTTGCTGCGCGAGCACGATGCTTGACAAACCGTAACGCGGTTCATGGAATACGCACACCGGCCATGGCCGGCATTGACCGTAACCCCGGAGCAACCCAATGAAGATGCACAGCAACCCGATCGACGGCTTTACCGTGGAGCGCTCGGCGCTCCGCTATCTGGGCACCGACCTGCAGCGCCCGGAGTGCATCCTGGCCGAGCCGGACGGTACGTTATGGAGCGCCGACGCGCGCGGTGGCGTGATGCGACTGCGGCATGATGGGAGCCAGGTCTTCGTCGGTCAGCGCGCCAGTGACCGGTTTGGCAACGCTGCGACGACGTCGACGGCTGATCTGGAGAGCAAATTCACCCAGGGCACGCTGCCCAATGGTCTGGCGTTTGCCGCCAATGGCGACATCCTGATATCCAATTTCGGCACCGACCGGCTGGAAGTCATGACGCGCGACGGCAGCACACGCACCCTGTTCGAGCGCATCGATGGCGCACCCATCGGCAAGGTGAATTTTGTTCTGCGCGACTCCCGGGACCGCATCTGGATCACGGTTTCGACGCGCCTTAATCCCTGGACCACTGCGGCGGCCTCGCGCGTCAAGGACGGCTACATAGCGTTGGTCGACCAGGGCGCCATCCGCATCGTCGCAGACGGCTTCCACTTCACCAACGAGATTCGCCTGGATGCGAACGAGGAGTGGCTGTACATCGTGGAAACCACCGGTCCTCACATATCGCGCATGCGGGTCGGCGCCGATGGCGCCCTGTCGGGGCGCGAGGTGTTCGGCCCTTCGCACCTGGGAGGTTATCCGGACGGCATCGCCTTCGATGCCTTCGGCAATCTGTGGTGCACGCTGGTGATGACCGATCAGTTGATCGCGCTCACCCCTGAGGGCGAGCAGCGGCTGCTGCTCGATGACTCCGACGCGCAGTCGCTCGCGACTTTCCGGGCGGCGATGGCCGCCGGGCAAGTGACACCGGAGCTGATGATGGCTACGCGCGGAGGCATCGCACCATGGATGGCTTCGGTCACCTTCGGCGGGCCCGATCTGCGGACTGTCTATTTGGGCAGCCTGATGGGTACGCGCATTCCGTACTTCGCCTCGCCCGTGGCAGGACTACCGATGGTGCACTGGCGCTAAAGGGCACCGCAGCGGCTTGAACGAAGCGTACGTTGTTTCGCTGCGTGTGCCTTGAGCCGACTACTATCGTTCGACAGGATTCGATGGCGGCCGCGCCGCCGGCGAGAGCGTTGCGCGCGGCGCGGGATCAGCTAGCTGGCAGGCGCGACCGGGCCGCATCGGTAATGGCCGCGACACATGGATGCTTGATGCGGCGTTCGGGCGAGATGACGAAAAAGTGTTCGATCAGTTCAGCGGCGCGCCCGATGATTTCGACCTTGTATTGGGCGCTGATCTCCTGTTCGAGAAAGGTCGGTCCGACAAAAACGCCTTGCCCGTGTTGGCCAAACGTCTTCATCAGTGCGCCATCGTCGAATTCGCCGATGATCAAGGGCGTGATGTCAAGTTGTCGGAACCAGGCGTCGAGGTGTGTGCGTATCGCAGTGTCGCCGCCCGGCAGCAACATTGGCGCGGCGCCCAGACACGAGGGAAAGCGACCTTTGAGACGCTGGCGTACCGCGTCTGCGGCAAAGAAAGTCAATCCTGAACTTCCAAGCTTGTGACTATAGGCCTTGAAGTTCAGATTCGGCGGCAGTGCGACGTCGGCGATCACCACGTCGAGTCGATGTAGCGCCAATTCCGACAACAGGTTCTCGAGCTTCCATTCGCGGCACACCAGTCTTATCGGTTCGGCCATCCGGGTGGCCGGTTCGAGCAGGCTGTAGGCGACCGATTTTGGCACCGCATCCGCCACCCCGACACGAAACTCGGCGCGCTGCTGGCTGGAGCCCGTGAGGAGGCCATTGAGTTCCGTGCCCAGAGCGAAAATCTCGTCGGCGTAAGCGAAGGCCGTGCGACCGATTTCGGTCATTTCAAGGGTGCGGCCGGTCTTGCGCAGCAGTGGTTTGCCGACCGCCGCCTCCAGCAGCGCGATCTGCCCGCTGACTGTCTGCGGTGTGACATGCAGGCGTTGCCCGGCACGCACCACGCCGCCTTCTTTGACCAGCGCCCAGAAGTAATGCAGATGCTTGTAGTTGAGAGCCATGGGGAGATATCGAGAAAAGCATAATTTAGCGTAGAAAACGCGAATTTACCGGAAGTATTTCGTCATTTACAGTCATGTTTCCCGATCAAACCTGAAAGGCACATGATGAAGCGAATCAGCATCACCATCCATGGTTTCTCAACAACCGACGCCATCCGCGAGCATGCCTACAAGCGGCTCGGGTTCGCGCTCGATCGCCTGGCAGGCCGCGTACGGCATGTCTCAATGACCCTGACCGACATCAATGGTCCGCGCCATGGCGTCGACAAGAGTTGCGTGATCCGTATTGGCGGAGCCGGCCCCGAGATCGTCTGCGGGACGGTGGACAGCGATCTCTATCGCCTGATCGACAGGGCGGCGGATCGCGCCGGTCGTTTGCTGCGGCGCGAAGCCGAGCGCGTTGTCAGCAGCCAGCGGCAACCACGCCAAGCGATCCCTTGTGCAATGGCCGATGCTGTATGAAAGGCCCAGTGATGGAACAGTCAGGGAATCAAGGCGACAGTGCGGCCACCCGTCTGGTGACGCTGGCCTTGCTGGCGGACGGTGATTTCGGGCGCGTCGACATCGGCTTGCTTGAACGCTTGAGCGCTTTTGATTTGCTCGACGTGCAGAGAGAAGAGTTTGCGGCCGCCGCCCAGGCCTATTGCGGCGAACTGCGCGCGGGCGCGGCTGAAAGCGACGCGACTCCTTGTCTGAGTGTCGGCGTGCAGGGCATTCGCGCGCTGCTCGCAGCGATCCGCGATCGCAGGCAGCAACGCGAGATCGCTGGTTTGGTTTTCAGGATCGTCCGTGCCGACGGGCGCATACACACAGCAGAGTCGCTCTTGCTGTGGGAGGCGCTGGACGTCTGGAAACTGCGGCTTGCCGATGTCGTGGCGGGCGCTGCAGGCAAAGACGACAGGCACGCTGAACTGCGGCCCCCGCGTGTGTTCCGACGCCGGCGCGGCCAGGCGTCGGCGTCGTCGGTACCGCTCGGGGAACCTGTGTATGCCTGATCTCTTGACCCGACTGTTGCGCAAGTGTGCACATTGCGCATCCCGCAGACGTTGGGTCCCTCTCCTTTTGGCATGCCCGCTGGTTGCCGCAAGCGCCCAGGCTTTGGCAACGCAAGTGCTCAAACAGGCCGACGCCGACGGGCGTGTGACCTATTCGGACCAGGCGCTTCCCGGCAAGCGGGTGCTACGAACGTTCGATCTGCCACGCAGAAGCGAGGCCGAGCAGGCGGAGATCGAAGTGCGTCGCGAAGCGATTGCGCGCGAAGCAGAGGCACTGCGCTCGCGGCTGCGCGAACGTTCCGCATCACTCGACCGCAATGACCGCGAGATCCGCCTGGGCAGCCGCATGCTGGTCGAAGCGCAGCGCGCTCTTGACAGCGGTGTAGCGCCGCAAGCCGGCGAACGTACCGGCCGGCGCTTCAATGATGCCTATTTCACCCGGATTGCAGGCTTGGAACAACGCATCGGTGATGCCCGCATCAAGCTTGAACGTGCATACATGGAGCGCGATCAGATAAAGTGACCTAGACGTCGGCGATCGGACGACGGGAAAGAGCGCGGCATTGTATGCTTGCATCATGCTTGGTTTATGGTTTGGGTTCGCGCGCAGTCGAGGCAACCATGTTTGGCGCGCCTGCTGGTGTGCATTTATCCTGGGCCTTGCCCTTTGGGGTCAACCGGCGCACGCAGCCAATCTGTCAGCCGGCCCGATGGCCGGCCATCGCGATGCGCAGTCGACCCTGATCTGGTTGCAGGCGGATGGCAAAACCGTGGCGCGCATCGAGTATTGGGTGGATAGCGCGGACAGCAAGCGTGTGCTTTCGGGCGCTGCAGCGCTCGACGCGGATAACGATTTCAGCGCGCAGATCGCGCTTTCCGGACTCGAGCCCGGCACCACCTACCGTTATCGAGTGCTGCTTGACGGCCGTGAGGTCAAGTTGCCGCAAGCTCTGTCGTTTCGCACCGAGGCGCGCTGGCAGTGGCAGCGCCATTCCTCGAATCCAGCCATCGCTCATGTGCCGCCGGATTTCAAGGTGGCATTTGGTGCCTGCGCCTACATCAACGACCCGCCGAACGATCGATCATCCAAGCCCGGCGGTCCGTATGGCGGTGAGATGGGCATTTTCGACAGCATCGCCGCACAGCGTCCCGATCTCATGCTCTGGTTGGGAGACAACACCTATTTGCGAGAATCCGACTACGGCAGCCCGTCCGGCATCGCGCGCCGCTACCGGCGTGATCGCGGCGTGCCCGACCTGCAGGGCTTGCTGCGCACCGGCAACCACTATGCGATCTGGGACGATCATGATTTCGGTCCGAACGATTCCAATGCAAGTTACACCTACAAGGCCGAATCCCTGCGGGTGTTCCAGCGCTACTGGCCCAACGGCGCCTTTGGTCAGCCGGAGACGCCCGGAATCTTCCGCGTCGTCAGCCGCAATGATGCGGATTTCTTTTTGCTCGACGGGCGTTATTACCGCGATGCCGATGCGGCACGCGGGCTGGCCAACAAGAGCATGCTGGGGGCGGCCCAGCTGCGCTGGCTGAAGAACGCACTGCTGGCGTCGACCGCCAATTTCAAGATCATCGTTTCCGGTAGCCAGGTGTTGCGCAACGCGCCGCCACGGATCGAGGGCTGGAGCAACTTTCCGGAAGAGCGACGCGAGTTCCTTGACTGGCTGGCCGACAATCGGGTCGCCGGCGTGATGTTTCTGTCAGGCGACCGCCACCACACGGTGCTAACCCGGGTGGTGCGTGACAACGCCTATCCGCTGCATGACTTCACCTGTTCGCCCTTGACATCCGGAGTACATCCCCCGGCGCGGGGTGAGGACCTGACACAAATCGAGGAGGGCACGCTTGTGCTCAAGCGCAATTTTTGCACGCTCGATTTCAGCGGGCCGTGGTTGGAGCGTCGCATCATGCTGCGTGCATTCGATAGCTCGGGCGTCGAGCTCTGGAAGCGCGAAATGGGCGCGCGCGATTTGCGTTACACCCAGTAGGTCTGCTTCTTGTGTTGCGCGCACGCGCCGCGAGCCAGGCGGGTCTTTGGTGTAAAATTCAAATTTCCGAAGACGTCAGCTCATGACCAAATACGTTTTCGTCACCGGCGGTGTGGTTTCTTCTCTCGGGAAGGGCATAGCCGCGGCGTCGCTGGCGGCAATTCTCGAGTCGCGCGGCATCAAGGTTACCAACCTCAAGCTCGACCCGTACATCAACGTTGATCCGGGCACCATGAGCCCGTTCCAGCATGGCGAGGTGTTTGTTACCGAGGATGGTGCCGAAACCGATCTCGACCTCGGCCACTACGAACGCTTCTCTTCGGCACGGATGCGCCGCTTCAACAACTTCACCACCGGCCAGATTTACGAATCGGTGATCAAGAAAGAGCGTCGCGGCGAGTATCTGGGCCGCACGGTGCAGGTGATTCCGCACATTACCGACGAGATCAAGGCGTTTATCCGCAAGGGCGCCGGCGAGGGTACGCCGCACGAGGCTGAGGTGGCGATCGTCGAGATCGGCGGCACCGTGGGTGACATTGAATCATTGCCGTTTCTGGAAGCCATCCGGCAGATGGGCCTTGAGGGTGATCGGTCCGACACCTGTTACCTGCATCTGACATTGGTGCCCTATATCGCTTCGGCCGGCGAGATCAAGACCAAGCCAACCCAGCATTCGGTCAAGGAACTGCGCGAGATCGGGATCCAGGCCGATGCCCTGCTGTGCCGCTCGGACCGCGCGATCCCCGACGAGGAACGCAGGAAAATCGCCTTGTTCTGCAATGTGGCTGCGAAGGCGGTGGTATCGGTGTGGGACGCCCGTTCGATTTACGAGGTGCCCGCCATGCTGCATGAGCAGATGTTGGACGAGATCGTGTGCCACAAGCTGGGCATTCTCGCCAAGCCGGCGAATCTGAGCGCATGGAAGAATCTGGTCGAAGCGCTCGAGCACCCGCGCGAATCGGTGACCATAGCGATGGTCGGCAAGTATGTGGACCTGGCCGACTCCTACAAGTCATTGAACGAGGCACTGATCCACGCCGGTATTCATACCCGCTCGAAAGTCAACGTGCGCTATGTCGACTCCGAGGCTCTGGGCGACGCCGACGAGCGTGCGGTTGCCCAGGCCTTGAGCGGTGTCGATGGCGTACTGGTACCCGGCGGCTTCGGCGTGCGCGGCGTCGAGGGCAAGATCAAGGCGATACGACATGCGCGCGAAAGCCGGATTCCCTATCTCGGCATTTGCCTGGGCATGCAGCTTGCGGTAATCGAATATGCCCGCAACAAGGCCGGATTGGCCGGTGCCAACAGCACTGAATTCGATGCCGAAACGCCGCATCCGGTGGTCGCGCTGATCACCGAGTGGCAGGACCGCGATGGCCGGGTGGAGCGACGCAGCAGCAGTTCCGACATGGGCGGTACCATGCGCCTGGGGTCGCAACCGGCCGACATCGTGCCCGGCACCCGGGTGGCAGCGATCTACGCCAGCGCCACGGTGCAGGAGCGCCATCGCCATCGCTACGAAGTCAACAATCATTACCTGCCGCAGATCGAGGCGGCCGGGCTCGTCGTTTCGGCGCGTGCCAAGGCTGCATCGACTGGCGAGGCGCTGTGTGAACTGATCGAATTGCCGGATCACCCGTGGTTCGTCGGCTGCCAGTTCCACCCGGAGTTTTCGTCCACCCCGCGTCTTGGGCATCCCCTTTTCAAGTCCTACATCGAAGCGGCGCTGGCATCCAAGGAACGGGTGCGTGCGCAGGCCCCGGCGTTGACAGCGGTGCTGGCTGCCGGCCAGGCGGCCTGAGTCCATGCAATTGTGCGGCTTCGACGTCGGGCTGGCGCGACCACTGTTCCTGATCGCCGGGCCCTGCGTGATCGAGTCGCGCGAGATGGTGATCGATATCGCCGGCAAGTTGAAGGAAATCACCGCGGTGCTTGGCATGCCGTTCATCTTCAAGGCGTCGTACGACAAGGCCAATCGCAGCTCCGGCACCTCTTTCCGCGGGCTCGGCCGCGAGCGCGGGCTGGCCATACTGGCCGAGGTCAAGGCGCAGGTCGGTGTACCGGTGCTGACCGACATTCACGACATACCGGAGATTGAAGAAGTCGCAGCGGTGGTGGACGTGCTGCAGACTCCGGCATTCCTCTGTCGGCAGACCGATTTCATCCACGCGGCAGCGTCTGCCGGGCGCCCGGTGAACATCAAGAAAGGGCAGTTCCTGTCGCCTTGGGAGATGAAGAACGTGGTCGACAAGGCGCGCGCGGCGGCGCGAGGCGCGCGTCCGCATGACCCGGCAGCCATGCACAACATCATGGTTTGCGAGCGCGGCGCGTCATTCGGTTACAACAACCTGGTGTCAGACATGCGCTCGCTGGCGGTGATGCGCGAGACCGGCTGCCCGGTGGTGTTCGATGCCACCCATTCGGTGCAGCAACCCGGCGGCATGGGCGACCGTTCCGGCGGTCAGCGCGAGTTCGTGCCGGTGCTGGCGCGCGCGGCGGTGGCGGCTGGAGTGGCAGGCGTGTTCATGGAAACCCATACGGATCCCGACCGCGCCTTGTCCGACGGTCCCAATGCCTGGCCCTTGCAGCACATGCGCGGGCTGCTTGAAACCCTGATGGCCCTGGATGCGGCGACCAAGAAGCGCGGCTTTGCCGAACTGGACCTCTGAGCGGGCACGCGCCTGCGTTGGAAATTCGCAAACGTTATTGAAGGAGAAGCTGCAATGAGCGCAATTGTTGACATCATCGGACGCGAAGTCATCGACAGTCGCGGCAATCCCACCGTCGAGTGCGACGTGCTGCTCGAATCAGGCTCGATGGGGCGGGCGGCTGTGCCGTCCGGCGCCTCGACCGGTTCGCGTGAGGCCATCGAGTTGCGCGACGGCGATGCAGACCGCTATTTCGGCAAGGGCGTTCTCAAGGCGGTCGAGAACATCAATACCGAAATCGCCGAATCGGTGGCCGGACTCGATGCCAATGAGCAGGCTTTTCTGGACCGCACCCTGATTGAGCTGGACGGCACCGAGAACAAGGGCCGCCTTGGCGCCAACGCGCTGCTCGCGGTGTCGATGGCAAATGCCAAGGCCGCCGCCGAGGAAACCGGTCTGCCGCTGTATCGCTACCTGGGTGGTTCCGGCGCGATGCAATTGCCGGTGCCGATGATGAACGTGATCAACGGCGGCGCCCATGCCGACAACAACCTGGACCTGCAGGAATTCATGATCATACCGGTCGGGGCGCCGACCTTCCGTGAGGCGGTGCGCTACGGCGCCCAGGTGTTCCATACCCTGAAGAAGATTCTTCACGATCGCAGACTCACCACCGCGGTCGGCGACGAAGGTGGGTTCGCACCGTCGGTTGAAAATCATGAAGCGGCGTTAAAGCTGATCATGGAGGCGATCGAGAAGGCCGGGTTCGAGCCCGGTACCGAGATCGCTCTGGGGCTCGACTGTGCCGCCAGCGAGTTCTACAAGGACGGCAAGTACCATCTGGCGGGCGATGGCCTGGTGCTGTCGTCGGGGCAATTCACCGACTATCTGGCGAGCTGGTGCGACAAGTACCCGATCCTCTCGATCGAAGACGGCATGGCCGAGAACGACTGGGAAGGCTGGAAGCTTCTGACCGACCGCCTGGGCAAGAAGGTGCAGATTGTCGGCGACGACCTGTTCGTCACCAATCCGAAGATCCTGCGCGAGGGCATTGCCAAGGGCATTGCCAACTCGATCCTGATCAAGGTCAACCAGATCGGCACGCTCACTGAAACCTTTGCCGCCATCGAGATGGCCAAGCGTGCCGGCTATACCGCAGTGGTGTCGCATCGATCCGGCGAGACCGAGGATTCGACCATCGCTGACATCGCCGTGGGCAGCAATGCGCTGCAGATCAAGACCGGCTCGATGAGCCGCAGCGACCGCGTCGCCAAGTACAACCAGTTGCTGCGCATCGAAGAAGACCTGGGCGAGATTGCCAGTTATCCCGGTCGCGCGGCGTTCTACAACCTGCGCTAGCAAAGCCGGCCGGCCGGGGTGCCCATACAAGCCAGCTTGCCATGCCTCGCGTCCTCACATTCGTCTTTGCCGGGTTGATCCTGCTGCTGCAGTATCCGCTGTGGCTGGGCAAGGGCGGATGGATGCGTGTGTGGGAGCTGGATCGCCAGGTCGGGGCCCACAAGAAAATCAACCAGGACCTGGTCAGGCGCAACAACGGTCTGGATGCCGAGGTTCGCGACCTCAAGAACGGCCTCGGAGCGATCGAGGAACGGGCGCGATTCGAGTTGGGCATGATAAAGGACGACGAGATCTTCTTTCAGGTACTTGAGTCGCCGCTGGGCGCTGTGCAGGGTGCCAAGGCGCAAGCCGTCGCTCCGACCAGGTAAGAGGTGAACGACCTCACCGAACTCGAGGTGCGCATCGACGGGCGCGTGGCGATCCTCACCATGGACAGGCCACCGGTCAACGCAACTACGCGCGTCCTCAATGACGAATTGACGCAGGCGCTGGATCGCATCGCCGACGATGACGAAGTCAGGGTGGTGGTACTCACCGGTGCCGGACGCGTGTTTTGTGCCGGCGCCGACCTCAAGGGGCGCGGGGCAAACATACGCGGGCCCGGCGATTTGGCAGCCCACGCGCGCCGCACGCGCGAATGCTTTCACGCCGTCCGCGAATGCGCAAAACCTGTGATCGCTGCGATCAACGGTGCCGCACTCGGTTCGGGACTGGCGTTGGCGGCCTCCTGCGATGTGCTGTTTGCCTCGGATATGGCCAGCCTCGGGCTGCCCGAGGTCGACGTTGGCCTGTTCAGCGGTGGTCGCCATGCGATGCGCCTGTTCAGCCATTCACGCCTGCGTCGCATGATGTTGACCGGCTATCGCGTTGCCGGCCCGGAGCTGTACCGGCTGGGCGTGATCGAGGAATGCACCACGCCGGAAGATCTGTTGCCGAAGGCGCTTGAACTGGCCCTGCAAATCGCCTCCAAGAGCCCGCTATCCACCCGCATGGGCAAGCACACGCTCAACGTGATCGAAGACATCAGCCTGCGCGATGGTTATCGCCATGAGCAGGACATGACAGCGGCGATTGCGAAGACCGAAGATGCGCAGGAAGCACAGCTTGCGTTCAAGGAAAAGCGCGCGCCCGTTTTCAAGGGGCGCTAGCCCAAGGACGCGTGCCGGCCACGCGGTTTTCGTGGGGCAAGCCGCAGTCGGCGTGGGACAATGGGAAATGAGTCTGGTTTGCAATATGGCAGCGGTGGATGCATTGTCCTGGCCTGATGGTTTTGCAGCGTTGTCGGGGCTACTCGCGGTCGCTGCGCATGCCCCCGCAATCCCTGCCGCCGGGGCCTAGTTTCGTGCCCGAATCGCCGCAGTCGCACGCGCGCGCGGAACGTCAGGAGGAGGCCGACGCCGCGCCGCTGGCCCATTCCCTGTCGCAATCGCCGCTGGCGCCCCTTGCCGACCCGGTGTTTCGCATGCTGTGGCTGGTGTGGCTGGCGGCGAACGTGAGCATGTGGATGAACGACGTCGCGGCCGCCTGGCTGATGACCTCGCTCACCACCAAGCCGATCTGGGTGGCGCTGGTGGCAAGCGCTGCCACCCTGCCGGTGTTCCTGCTGGGCCTGCCCAGCGGTGCCTTGGCCGACATCCTCGACCGTCGGCGCTACCTGCTGATCACGCAAATCTGGGTGGCGGTGGTGGCTGGACTGTTGTGCCTGGTCACAGCCTTGCAGCTGATGTCGCCGCCGCTATTGCTCGTTTTGATGTTCGCCAATGGCATCGGCCTGGCGATGCGCTGGCCGGTATTCTCGGCCATCATTCCGGAACTGGTGCCGCGCGGGCAACTGCCAGCCGCGCTGGCCCTGACCGGTGTGTCGATGAATGCCTCGCGCATCATTGGGCCGCTGGCGGCGGGCGCCATCATCGCCGCCGCCGGCAGCGCCTGGGTGTTCGTCCTGAACGCCTTGTTATGCCTCGGTTCTGCCGTGCTGATCATGCGCTGGAAACGCCAGCATGTGCCAAGCCCGCATGGTCGCGAGCCACTGTTGACGGCCATGCGCGTGGGCCTGCAGTTTGTGGGCCAGTCGAGCCGGCTCAAGGCGGTGTACGTGCGCGTGGGAATTTTCTTTTTCCATTCCACCGCGCTGATCGCGCTGCTGCCGCTGGTGGCGCGCGCCATGCACGGTGGCAGCGCGGCGACCTACACGCTGCTCCTGGCTGCCATGGGTTCCGGTGCGATCGCCGCAGCCATGTTCCTGCCACGCCTGCGGCGCGCTTTTTCGCGCGATGGACTGGTGTTGGCAGGCTCGGTGCTGCAGGCAGCAGCCACCGCGGTGGTAGGCTTTGCGCCGAGTGTTTACGTGGCGGTGCCGGCGATGTTTGTGGGTGGCATCGCCTGGATTTCGACCGTCAACTCCCTGAGCGTGTCGGCACAGTTCGCGCTGCCCGACTGGGTGCGCGCGCGCGGCATGTCGATCTACCAGATGGCAATCATGGGCGGCAGCGCGCTCGGTGCCGCGGTATGGGGGCAGGTGGCAACCCTGACCACGGTGTCATCCAGTCTCGGCCTGGCGGCGATAAGCGGGGTACTGTGCATGCTGGCTGCCAGCGTGCTGGTGGTCGATCGCAGCATCGAGGAGGACATGTCGCCCTCCAGCCTGCTCAAGGCGCCGGTGGCGCCGGCGCCGCCCGAAGAGGGGCATATCGTGGTCGATATCGAGTATCGCATCGACCCGGCGCGCGCCGACGAATTCCGCGCCTTGATGCAGGAAAGCCGGCGCAGCCGCATGCGCCAGGGTGCGCTTGGCTGGAACCTGCTGCGCGAAGTGTCCGACCCCGGGCGCTTCGTCGAACAGATCATCGACCAGTCCTGGACCGAGCATCTGCGCCGCTTCGATCGCGTAACCGCTGCCGACATTGCCTTGCGCGAGCGCAAGCTGGCGTTTCACCTGGCCGATTCGGCACCGCTGATCACGCGCCGGGTGGTAGATCCGGCGGGGCGGGCTTAGCGCCGCGGCAGCGCGCGCGTGATCGTAGCGCCGATGCCTGGCGGGAATGCAAGCGCCAGCCGGGCGACCCGGTAAACTATTCCGCACTACATTATTCATGACAAGAACATGCCTCTCACGAGGCTGTCATGTTTTTGGAAAAGATCGATAATCCTGCCAGTGTGCGCAGCCCTCGCGGATGTATTTTCTGCGCGCACCATGCTGCCGGCCGCAGCGCCGGTGCTGTCGTTGCAAGCGGAGTCATAGCCATGAGCGATTGGTTGAGCAACCCGGCGAGTCTGTTTGACATCCGCGGCAAGATCGCGGTGGTGACCGGCGCATCCGGTGCCTTCGGGGCACTGGCGTCCAAGGTGCTGGCCGGTGCCGGTGCGCATCTGCTGCTGGCTGCCGCCAAGGCCGATGCGCTCGAAGCGGTGGCCGCTGACTGTCGCGCTCTCGGAGCGCAGGTGCAAACGCTCGCGCTGCGCCCGAACAGCGAAGCGGATTGCGAGGCCATCATGGATGCGACAGTCAGGCGCTTCGGCGGCGTCGATATCCTGGTGGTGGGCTCCGGTCTCAACGATGTCAGCCCGATTGTCGACATGTCGCCCGAACGCTTCGACGCCGTGATCGAAGGCAACCTCACTGGCGCGTGGCTTCTGTGTCGCGCCTTCGGCAAGCGGGCCATCCCGCAGGGGCGCGGCGGCAAGGTGGTACTGGTATCGTCGGCACGCGGCAAGCTCGGTCATCCGGCGGGTTACTCAGCCTATTGCGCCTCCAAAGCGGCGACCGATGGTCTGACTCGGGCCCTGGGATGCGAATGGGGCAAATACGCCATCACTGTCAATGCCATCGCACCGACCGTGTTCCGCTCGCCATTGACGGCGTGGATGTTCGAGGACACCGAGAAGGCACGCGCGGTGCGTGACGGCTTCCTGGCGCGCGTGCCGATGGGTCGTCTTGGCGAGCCGGAAGACCTGGCCGGACCACTGCTTTTTCTGGTGTCCCGCGCCTCCGACTTTCACACCGGTCACACCGTCCATGCGGATGGCGGCTATACGGCCGGATAGAACGCCCTTGCGCTACTGCGGCGGCAGCAAGCGCCCGCGTGCCAGCAGCATCAGCGTGCGCACGGCGAGAAAACCGATCACCAGGCTCGCCAGCGCCACCGCAGCCAGCGCGACGTCCGGCGGCCAGCCGCCGCGCCGCACCGCTTCAACTGTCGCGCCGGCCATCGCGGCCAATGGAAACGAAAACGACCAGAAGCCGGCCGAGAAGGGCACGGCGGTCCAGTAGCGCCAGCGTGTCAGCACCGCCAGCACCGGTGCGCTCGCCACACCCAGGCACACCACCAGCACCTCGGCTGGCAGCGCCGGCCACAGAGTGGCAAGTGCAAGCGAACCTACCGCTGCCGGGGCGATCTCCATGCCAAGGGTAGGGCGCAAGGGCAACGGCAGGGGGCCGGCGAACAGGCGGTTGAGAATGCGCATTTCCAACAGCGCCCAGGCACCCGCGCCCATCCCCACCAATAGCGCGGCCCAGCCCGGCATGCCCAACGCGTTCAACGTGATGGAACCGATAAAGCCGCCGGCGACGGTCGGCAGGTACAGGACCGGTGTCACCAGCTCTCCCGGCATCTGGCCGGAGGACAAACGGGCCACCACTTGCCATGCCAGAAGGCCCTGCATCAGCAACGCCGCGAGGGTGGCCGCAAGCCAGACCGCGTCAAAACTTGGCGCCAGCGGCGCCACGATCGCCATGATCAGCAGTAGGTTGAGCGGAATCAGCGACGTCAACGCCCCTTGTACCGGGTGTTGCCATTCCCGCCGGACGATCGCCGGATGGCGTGCCAACTTCACCAGCCACAAGACCAGTAATATCATGAACAAGGCGAGCGCACTGGTGAACAGGTAAAACGATGCCGGATTGCCCGCCGTGATGCCCAGCGGCACCAGCTTTTGCCATGCGCTGGCCAGGCCCATCAGGCCGAAAGGAATGGCGAACAAGCCGGGTTGAATGCGCGCCAGCCAGGATGCGGGCGTGGTGCCGGGAGCCGTTGGGTCGTTGTTCATGTAGTCGGGTTTGGCCTGGGGTGGTAGCGGCAGCATCTCGCGCCGTGCGGGATTTTTGTTGCGGGGCGGCACGAGCACGCCGGCTCGCGCGCTCCAGCTACTCGGGATCAACCCCGGCCGCCTTGAGAATCTTTGCCATCAGCGGTGATTCCGCCTTGATTGTCTCGGTGACCCTGGCCGGCGGGCTGTGGGCAGTGGCAACGCCCAGCTTGGCATAGGTGTCGCGCAGGTCGGGCAGGGCCATGATCTTCGCCAGGTCTGCGTTGATGCGGTTGACGATTTCCGCCGGCGTCCCTTTGGGGGCGACCAGCGCCCACCAGACGCTGGCGTCGAAGTTCGGCACGCCCGCCTCGATCATGGTGGGCACATCGGGTAGTGCGGCGGAGCGTTGCGGGCTGGTTACCGCCAGTGCGCGCAATCTGCCTGCCTTGATCTGCGGCATGGCCGGCACCATGTCGGAAAACACGATCTGGATCTGCCCGGCCACAAGGTCGGTGACCGCCTGGATCGTGCCCTTGTACGGGATGTGCACCATGTTGACGCTGACCGCGCTCTTGTACATCTCGCCGCTGATGTGCGACTGGATGCCTTTGCCGCCGGAACCGAAGTTGAGCTGGCCCGGATTGGTTTTCAGTAACGCGGTCAGTTCGGCCACGCTGTTGGCCGGAATCGACGGATGCACCACCAGTACCTGGCCGGCGGCAGCCACCATCGAGATCGGCGCGAAGTCGCCGATCGGATCAAAGCCCAGGCGTTTGTAGAGGTGCGGGTTGGTGACCACCGAGGAGCTGTTGGAAAGCAGCAGCGTGTAGCCGTCGGCCGGGCTCTTGGCGGCGATTTCATGGCCGATGTTGCCGCCGGCACCGGGGCGGTTCTCGACGGCGACCGGCTGACCCAGCGATTCGGTGAGCTTTTGCGCCAGGAGGCGCGCCAGTACGTCGCTGGTGCCGCCGGGCGGAAAAGGAGCGATCAACTTTAGCGGGCGTGTCGGGTAGGCGCTCTGCGCCAGCACAGGTGCCGCCACCCAGGCCAATGTGAAAGTGATGAATAGTGCGGCGTGCCCTGCCCAGGTGTTTTTTCCTTCGCCCATTGCCTGTCTCCCGATGGTTTTCGGCGCGAGCGCATGTACGCAAGCAAGCCTGGTTGTCGATCAGCAAGTGTATGCCTTGCGATGGCCGCGTGTTTCCGCTCGCGGCTCAAGCACCGCGCCGTGCCGCGGCCGGCAGCGGCAAGGCCGTCTGGTACTTCACCTGCTTCAAGGCGAAGCTCGAACGGATATTGGCGATGCCCGGAATCCTGGTCAGGTGATCGACGATGAAGCGTTCCAGGGCCTGGATGTCCGGCACCACCACCCGCAACAGGTAATCGGAGTCTCCGGTCATCAGGTAGCACTCCATGACCTCGGGGCGCTTCTGTATCGCGTTCTCAAAGCTGCCCAACTGCTTTTCCACCTGCTTCTCCAGTGTCACCTGGATGAACACACTGACCGTCAGGCCCACCTTGAGCGGGTCCAGAAGGGTCACATAGCGGCTGATGTAGCCGCCTGCTTCGAGTTCACGTACCCTGGCCAGGCAGGGTGAGGGCGACAGGTGGACGCTCTCTGCCAGTTTGACGTTGGAAATCCGCGCATCGCCCTGGAGCCGGTCGAGGATGTTCCAGTCGATGGTATCGAGGTTGGATTTCAGCATATTCAAGAGAAAAACGTATAGATCACAGCATATTATGCCAAAGACGATCCCTGAATGTGGTCGATTTGGCAGAACCGGCAGATCGCCTGGCGTTAGCATCAATACCTTCCCGACACTTGAGGTTCCTGTTTTTCCATGACCGACCATGCCGAAATCAGCACCCTCCTTTCGCAGGCGATTGCTGCCGACCTCGATCCGCAGGAAACCCGCGAATGGCTCGATGCACTGGCCGAAGTGCTGGCGCGTGAAGGTGAAGGGCGCGCCAAGTACCTGCTCAAGCGCCTCACCGAAGCGGCGCGCGGCATGGGCGTGGATGTCGCGCGCGGCCTCACCACACCGTATCGCAACACCATCCCGCTGGAACGGCAGGCGCCGTTTCCCGGTGATCCCACCCTCGAGAACCGCATCACCGCGCTGGTGCGCTGGAATGCGCTGGCCATGGTGGTACGTGCCAATCGGGCTTCGGCAGAACTGGGCGGGCACATCGCCAGCTATGCCTCGGCGGCCGACCTGTTCGAGGTCGGTTTCAATCATTTCTTTCACGGCAACGATGGCGTTGCCGGCAGTGCGGAGAATCCGGGTGGCGATCTGGTTTTTTTCCAGCCGCATTCCGCTCCCGGGGTGTATGCGCGCGCGTTCCTTGAAGGAAGGTTGTCGGAGGCGCAGTTGTCGAATTACCGGCGCGAACTGCATGAAGGCGGTGGGCTGTCGTCTTATCCGCACCCCTGGTTGATGCCGGACTTCTGGCAATTCCCTACCGGCTCGATGGGCCTGGGGCCGCTACAGGCGATCTACCAGGCGCGCTTCATGCGCTATCTCGAGCATCGCGGCATCGTGGCGGCCAGCGGGCGCAAGGTCTGGGCCTTTGTAGGCGATGGCGAGATGGACGAACCGGAATCGCTGGCGGCCTTGTCGCTGGCGGCGCGCGAAGGGCTGGACAACCTGGTGTTCGTGGTCAATTGCAACCTGCAGCGCCTCGATGGGCCGGTGCGCGGCAATGGTTCGATCATCCAGGAACTCGAGGGCCTGTTCGCCGGCGCCGGCTGGAATGTCATCAAGCTGCTGTGGGGCTCGAACTGGGACGCGCTGTTCGCGCGCGATTCTGCGGGTGCCTTGGTGCAGCGCCTGCACGAGACGGTCGACGGCGAGTTCCAGAAGTATTCGGCCACCGACGGCAAGTTCAACCGCGAGCATTTTTTCAACAAGTACCCCGAGGTGCGCGCGCTGGTGGCGCACATGAGCGATGCCGACATCGACGACCTGAAGCGTGGCGGGCATGATCCGGTGAAGATCCACGCCGCGTACCACGCGGCGGTGCATCACCGCGGCACGCCCACGGTGATCCTGGCTAAGACCATGAAGGGCTTCGGCATGGGCTCGGCGGGGCAGGCGAAGATGAGCACGCATCAGCAGAAGAAGCTGGACGACGCGGCGCTGTTGGCCTTCCGCGACCGCTTTGCGTTGCCGCTCTCGGATGACGAAGTGCGCGCGGTACGTTTTTACCGCCCGGCCGCCGACAGCGCGGAGATGAAATACCTGCTGGCGCGGCGCGCCAGCCTGGGCGGGCCCTTGCCGGAGCGACGCGTAAGCGCGCCTGCGCTGGTGGCGCCGGCTGCAGTGCAGTTCGCCAAATTCGCGCTCGAGCCTGCAGCAGCCCAGGGCCAGGACCCGGGCGCCCCGACCTCGGCTTCCGACATGTCCTCGACCATGGCTTTCGTGCGCATGCTGACCAGCCTGGTACGCGACAAATCGATCGGGCGTCATGTGGTGCCGATCGTGGCCGACGAAGCGCGCACCTTCGGCATGCAGGCGATGTTCCGGCAGATCGGCATTTACTCGCCCAACGGCCAGGCCTACGAACCGGAGGACGCCGACGAACTGCTGTACTACAAGGAAGCACGCGACGGCCAGATTCTCGAAGAAGGGATTACCGAAGCCGGCGCCCTGTCTTCATGGATCGCCGCCGCCACCAGCCATGCCAACCACGGCGTGCCGATGCTGCCGTTTTACATCTACTACTCGATGTTCGGCTTCCAGCGCGTTGCCGACCTGATCTGGGCCGCCGCCGACCAGCGCTCGCGCGGCTTCCTGATCGGCGCCACCGCCGGTCGCACCACGCTCTCGGGCGAGGGGCTGCAACACCAGGACGGCAGCAGTCATCTGGTGGCGTCCACCGTGCCCAACTGCCGCGCCTATGATCCGTGCTTCGCGCACGAGGTCGCGGTGCTTCTCGAGGAAGGCATGCGCGCGATGCTCCTGCGTGGTGAAGACGTGTTCTATTACCTGACGGTGATGAACGAGAACACCGCGCAGATCGCCTTCGATCCGGGCATGCGCGAGGGCATCGTGCGCGGCATGGTGCGGATTCGCGCAACGGCTGCGCAGGCGCAAGTGCGTCTATTGGGCAGCGGCGCGATCCTGCCCGAGGTGCTGGCCGCGGCCGACATCCTGCATGCGGACTTCGGCATCGAGGCCCAAGTGTTCTCGGTGACCAGCTATTCCGAATTGCAGCGCGATGGCTTGCGCGTCGAGCGCGCGCGCCTCGATGGCGCGTTGGCCGGCGACAAGGCCCCTGTCGCGCCAAGCTGGGCACAAGCCTGCCTGGGCTCGTCCATGGCGCCGGTGATTGCAGCCACCGATTACGTGAGGGCAGTGCCGGAATTGCTGCGCGCGCAAGTGCAGGCGCGCTACGTCACGCTGGGCACCGACGGCTTTGGCAGAAGCGATACGCGTGCCGCGTTGCGGCGCTTCTTCGAGGTTGATCGCAACCACATCGTGGTGCAGGCCTTGCAGGCCCTGGTCGAATCCGGCGTAGTGCCAGGCGCCGTGTTGATCGAGGCCGGGCGCAAGTACGGCATCCTGCCCGGCACCGCCGCGCCGTGGACGCGCTAGCGGCCCCTGGGACCTGGCCGGGGCGAGGTGGGGGGGATTGCGCTCCCCTTGGCGCGTGACTGTTCCAGGTGCAGTGCCGCCTTGATCAGCAAATGCGCCGATACCGGTGCGGTGAGGAAAAGAAACAGGGTTATCAAGAGTTCGTTGAGACTCGGTACGCCGGTTTTGTAGGTGAACCACAGCGCCGAAGCGATCAAAACCCCGCCCACCCCCAGGGTGGTGGCCTTGGTGGGGCCGTGCAGGCGCAGGTAGAAGTCCGACAGTTTGGCCAGCCCCCACGAACCGATCAATGCGAAAGCAACACCGGCGACAATCAGGGCAGCCAGCAGCAGGTCAAGCCAGAGCGGCAGGTTTTGCATGGCGTTCACTCCACGATATCGCCGCGCAGCAGGTACTTGGACAGCACAACGGTGCCGACGAAGCCCAGCATGGCGATCAGCAGCGCGACTTCAAAGTACACCTTGCTGTCCCGCCAGATGCCCAGCAGAACCAACAGCGCGAGGGTGTTGATGTAGAGAGTGTCAAGTGCAAGGATGCGATCGGCCATGCCGGGCCCCAGCAACAGGCGCCAGCCGTTGAGCGCCAAGGCCAGTGCGAAGGCGCCGATGGCCCACGGCAGGATGGTGGCGGTGAGGCTCATTGATTCTCCGTCGAAAAAATGCGCATCAGCGGTGCCTCGTAGCGGGTCTTGATGGCATCGATCAGCGCCGCTTCATCGTCTAAGTTGAAGGCGTGAATCAGCAGATGGCTGCGGTCGGCGTCGAGATCGGCCGACAGCGTACCGGGCGTCATGGTGATGATGGTGGCCAGGGTGGCGATGCCGTGCGGATCGCGAATCGACAGCGGCACCTTGACGAAGCCGGGCTTGATCGCCGCTTCCGGGCCGAGGATGCGCTTTGCGACGTCGATGTTCGATTGCACGATATCCCACATGACTACGCCGGTGAGTCGCGCGATCGCAAGCGGTTGGTTGAGTCTCGGCCGCTCCGCGCGCAACGCATCGGTAAACCAGGGAATTGCCAGCGCAAGCGCGGCGCCCAGCAGCAGGTGGCCCTGCGACCATGAATCATTGAGTACCGGCCACATCAGGAACAGCAGCAGGGAAATCAGGGGGGCAGGCAGAAGGCGGGTCATTTGGCGGCATCCCCAGGCTTGGCGGCCTCGCGCATCTCGCGCCGCACATCGATCGCGGCCGCTACCGGGCGTGCACCGAGTACCGCAGCAATGTAGGCGCGCGGCTCGAACAACTGTTGTGCGGTGGCGGCGGTGTAGCGTGATAGCGGGCCGGCGTACACGCTGCACATGACAAGCAGCCCGCACAGGGCAAGCAGGGCCGCGCCATGGGCGCGGTGATGCGCGACCAGGCGCTGTGCGCCGCCCGGCGGCGCGCCGGGCGAGGCGCCGGCCGGCCGCCAGAACAGGACCGAGCCGCTGCGTGCGAACGACACCATCAGCAGCAGGCTGCCGGCAAGCACGATACTGATCACCCAGAGCGCCCAGGCGGTAGTGCCGGCAGCCTTGAGCAGCATGGCCTTGCCGATGAAACCGGCCAGTGGCGGCACGCCGGCGGCGGCGACGGCCAGCGCGAAGAACAGCACCGCCTGCGCCGTGCGCGTGGCGTCGAAGGCCGCCGCGCGCAGGGCGTCGCCGGCGCCTGCGCGCGCGTAGCCGATGCGATCGGCCAGGAGGAACAGGCCGGCTGCTGCCAGCGTGCTGTTGACCATGTAAACCAGGCCTGCGGCCACCGTGTCGGGGCGCGCCAGGCCAACTGCCAGCAGCAGGGTACCGGCGGAAGCAACGATCAGGCAGCCGATCTGTGCGCGCAAATGCTGGGCGGCGAGAACGCCGATGGCACCCAGTGCGATGGTGGCAAGTGCCAGCGCGGGCAGCCACGGGCTGGCGACAGCGGTAAGGCTACCGGCGCCGGCGCCGAACATCAGGGTGGTGACGCGCAGCACCGCATAAATCCCTACCTTGGTCATGATGGCGAACAGGGCCGCCACCGGGGCCGACGCCGCGCCGTAGGTGGCTGGCAGCCAGAAATACAGCGGCAACAAGGCCGCCTTGACGAAAAACACCACCAGCAGCAAGAGCGCGGCGCTGTGTGCGAGCAGGGTGCGGTCCGCCGGCAATTGGCTAAGGCGCACGGCCAGATCGGCCATGGAGAGAGTGCCTGTCAGCCCGTACAGCAGGGCGACGGCGATCAGAAACAGCGCCGAGCCGGCCAGGTTGAAACTGACATAGTGGGTTGCCGCGCGCAGCCGCGCCGCGCCGGCACCGTGCAGCAACAAGCCATACGAGGAAATCAGCAGCACCTCGAAAAAAACAAACAGGTTGAACAGGTCCGCAGTCAGAAAAGCGCCGTTCAAGCCCATCAACTGGAACTGGAACAGGGCATGGAAATGCGCGCCGCGCCGGTCATCGCCGCCGCAACCGTAGATCAGGGCCGCCATGGCGACCGTGGCAGTCAGCACCAGCATCAGCGCGGTCAGGCGGTCGAGCGCCAGGGCGATGCCGAACGGCGCCTGCCAGTTGCCCAGCAGGTAGACGCTGATGCTTCCGCCATCGGCGCGGGCCAGGAGTCCGATGGAAATCGCCAGCAACAGCGCGGTGGCCGCCAGTGCGAAACGCGCCGCCAATGCCGGCGCGCGCCTGGCCGCCAGCAGCAGCACCGCGCCACTGATCAGTGGCAGGATGATCGGCATGACGATCCAGTGCGGCCAGCTCATGGCGTGTCTCGGGAGCGGGGGGCGGCGGCCGTCGGTGCGGGCACATCCGCACCGTCGACATGATCGCTGCCGCAATCGGCATGGCTGCGCAAGGCGATCACCAGCAGTACCGCCGTCATGGCGAAGCCGATCACGATCGCCGTCAATACCAACGCCTGTGGCAAGGGGTCGGCATAGTTGGCAAGGCTTGGCGCCACGCCATCGACCATGATGGGCGCGGCGCCCACGCGCAGACGACCCATGAAGAAGATGAAGAGGTTGACCGCGTAACCCAGCAAGGTCAGGCCGATGATCACATCGAAGGTGCGAGCGCGCAGCATCAGCCAGATGCCGCCGGCGGTCAGGGTGCCCAGGCCGGTTGCGATCAGGAAATTCATCATCGGGCCGCCTCCATCATGGCGCCGGACGCACGCGGGGTCGACAGGGCAAGCAGCATCACCATGGTGGCGCCGACAACGGTGAGAAACACCCCCAGGTCGAACAGCGATGCGCTTGCCAGCGGCACCGCGCCCACCAGTGGCCATAGCGGATAGTCATAGGTGCTGGTCAGGAACGGCGCCGCAAACCACCAGCTGGCGATGCCGGTTGCGCCGGCGATCAGGAGGCCGGCGCCGATCCAGCCGTGGTAGTCGGTCGCACTGCGGGCGCCGGCGAAGGCATAACCATTGGCGACAAACTGCATGATCAGCGCGATCGCCAGGACCAGGCCGGCGATAAATCCGCCACCCGGCAGGTTGTGGCCGCGCAGAAACAGGTAGATCGAGATCATCACCGCCAGTGGCAGCAAGAGGCGGCTTGTCAGTGCCAGCATCAATGGATGGCCGGCGCCGGCGCCCGGGAGCGGCGCGCCGGCGGCGCGCGGCAGCCATTGCACGAGGAGAGCATGGACGATCAGGGCAGCGATGCCCATCACGGTGATCTCGCCCATGGTGTCGAAGCCGCGATAGTCGACGATGATCACATTGACGGCATTGGCACCACCGCCCAGTAGTTTGGTGGTTTCCAGGTAGTAGGGCGAGATGGAATCGAACGGCAGTTCGAGTACCCCCCAAGCGAGCGCCGCCACACCCAGGCCGGCGCTGCCTGCCACCAGTGCGTCGCGCCAGCGCCGCGCCCTGCTGTCGGTGACGCTGGGCGCCGATTTGGCCGGCAGCCAGCGCAGCCCGAGCAACATCAGGATCAGTGTCGCGATTTCCACCAGTATCTGGGTCAGCGCCAGGTCAGGCGCGGAGAAATACACGAACGCCAGGCTCACGGTCAGCCCGACCGCGCCCAGCAGAAGGAGCGCTGTGAAGCGTCGCGCATGCAGTACCACCGTGGCCAGTGTGGCGATGATGGCGAGCGCCCAGACCAGCACAAAGGCAAGACTGACTGCGGGTTGGGCGACCACCGTACGCGCGGTGTTTGCGACTTGCGAATCGTGGCCCAGCCAGGGCAGGCAGCCTGCGGCGAGCGCGAACAACACCAGCAGCAGCAGGTAGCTTTGCAGGCTGCCGGACTGCAAGCCGGTGGTGGCGCGCATTGCCAGCGCCACGCCGCGCGCCAGGGAGCCGTTGAAGAGGTCGCGCCCGCCGCGCTTTGGCGTGGCCGGCGTGTGGTCGAACAGATGCAGGTTGACTGCGCGTTGCAAGCCGAAATAAAGCACCAGGCCGCCGACCAGCGCCAACGCACTCATCGCCAGGGGCAGATTCAAGCCGTGCCAGACCGCGAGCGTGTAGTCCGGCAAGGTTCCGGCAAAGCCGCCGTACAGCGCGCCCTGCGCGCCAACGGCCAACAGAGGAGCGATCGTCAACTGCGGCGCCACGCCGACCACGATGCAGACCACGACCAGCGCCGCGACCGGGACCAGCATGAAACGCGGCGGTTCATGCGGCGTCTTGGTCAGGCCCACCGGTTGGCCATTGAAAAACACATCGTGGACGAAGCGCATGCTGTAGGCGACCGACAGCATGGCAGCCAAGCCGGCGCCGATCGGCAGCAGCCACTGCATCAGCGCATGCCCCTCCTTGGCCACGGTTTCGGCAAAGAACATCTCCTTGGACAAAAAACCGTTGAGCAGCGGTACACCTGCCATCGCGCCAGCAGCGACCATTGCCAGCACGCCGGTGAGCGGCATGAATTTCAACAAGCCGTTGAGTTTGCGCATGTCGCGCGACCCGGTTTCATGATCGATGATGCCGGCGGCCATGAAGAGCGACGCCTTGAAGGTGGCGTGATTGAGAATGTGGAACACCGCCGCCACCACCGCCAGCGGTTCGTCCAGCCCCATGAGCAGGGTGATCAGACCCAGATGGCTGATGGTCGAGTAGGCCAGGAGGCCCTTGAGATCGTGCTTGAACAAGGCCACCCATGCGCCCAGCAACAGGGTGGCCAGACCGGTGAGCGAAACGATCCAGAACCAGGGTTCGCTATTGCCCAGCGCCGGGTACAGGCGTGCCAGCAGGAACACCCCGGCCTTGACCATGGTGGCCGAGTGCAGGTAGGCCGATACCGGTGTGGGCGCGGCCATCGCGTGCGGCAGCCAGAAGTGGAACGGAAACTGCGCACTCTTGGTGAAGCAGCCCAAAAGCACGAGCACCAGTGCCGGTACATACATCGGGTGGGCGCGAATCAGATCCCCCGATTTGAGGATGACGTCCAGTTCGGTGCTGCCTGTGATGTGGCCCAGCAACAGTGCGCCTGCCAACAGGCACAGCCCGCCGGCACCAGTCACCGCCAGCGCCATGCGCGCGCCCTCACGTGCGTCCGCACGATGGGCCCAGTAGCCGATCAGCAGGAACGAGGTCAGGCTGGTCAACTCCCAGAACACCACCAGAAGAATCAGGTTGCTGGCCAGTACCACGCCCTGCATCGCGCCCATGAAAAGCAGCAGGAACATGAAAAAGCGCGCCGGCGGGTCCCCCTGATGCAGGTAGTAGGCGGCATACAGGACGATCAACGCGCCAATCACCGAGATCAGCAGCGCGAACATCCAGGCCAGGCCGTCAACCCGGAAGCCGAACGAAAGGCCCAGTGCCGGCACCCAGTCGACCGACCAGCGCAGGATTTCGCCGGCGAACACCGCGGGCGCCAGCGCTGCCACCAAAGCGCATGTGGCAAGCGTAACCGCACCGGCCAGCCATGCTGCGCAACGGCGCCGACTGTTGCCCATGAATGCGAGCAGCAACGCACCGCCGAAGGGCGCCGCCGCCAGCCAGGGCAGGTATAGGGCCGCGTTCATCGATGCGACCGCGGTGGCGGCTGGCGCAGCGCCACCACGACCAGTGTGACCAGCGTGACCAGTGTGACCAGTGTGACCAGCGTGATAGGCAACCCGAAGCCGGCCAGCGCCAGGCTCATGGCCGGCAAGGCATCATGCGCCTGTGCCGCCAGAATCAGGTAAGTGGCATAGGCCACGTAGCAGCCGAGGAAAAGCGCGCCTTCGAAGCGCGCGATCGCGCGGCCGGGAAGGCAGATCGGCAGACAGGCGAAAGCGGTGGCAAGCATCACCCAGAGATCGAAATTGAGCAGCGATTGCGCGATCGGCAAACCACTGGCCGCGATGAGGCCGGTCACGCCAAGGCATCCGGGCAGGTTGAACATATTGCTGCCCACCACATTGCCGACGGCAATGTCGGTGCGCCCGTCAAGCGCTCGCCGATGGCAACGGCCAATTCGGGCGTGCTGGTACCAAAGGCGACCACGGTCAGGCCGACTACCAGCGCTGAAACGCCAAAGGACAGCGCCAGGCGCGAGGCACCCCGCACCAGCAATTCCGCTCCGGCGATCAACGCCGTGAGGCCTGCGATAAACAGAAAAGGATGCATCGATCTCATGCGCGGGCCGACCCATCGCCGTTGGCGACAACGGACCGCGTAGTGGTTTGATTGCGCGAGAGGAAAACCGCGTCGTCGCGGATTTTGCCCGATTTCCGAGCGCCCTGGAGTACGTTCTTTGGCAGGGATAACACCAATTGAAGTAAACTCATGAGTCACCCACCAACTCGCTGACAAGCCTCGTTCATCTATGCAAGCCTCGCGCCGGGAAGACCTGCGCCTGATCACCGGTCAGGGTCGCTACGCCACCGATTGGAATCTGCCGCAGCAGTTGCATGCCGCCGTTTTGCGCTCGCCGCAGGCCGCCGCGCGCATTGTGCGCATCGACACCACCCAGGCGCTTGCCGCGCCCGGTGTCAAGGCGGTGCTGACCTACGCCGACGCCCTGCGCGCCGGTTTCAAGTCGATCGTCGGCGGAGTGGCCTCGAAAGACAAGCATGGCCAGCCGATGAAAAAACCGTTTTATCCGGTGCTGGCCCATGAGCGTGTGGCTTATGTCGGCCAAGCCATCGCCTTCGTGGTGGCCGAATCGGCGGCCCAGGCGCAGGACGCCACCGAGTTGATCGAGGTGGCGTACGAGGATTTGCCGGCGGTGGTGACCTTTGCCGACGCGGTTGCAGCCGGCGCGCCGCGGGTGCATGACGACATCGAAGGCAATCTCGCCTATGTGCACGAGCACGGCGACGAAGCGGCGACCGCAGCCGCATTCGCACAGGCGCATCATGTCACCAAGCTGACGGTCGACAGCCAGCGCCTGGTGTGCAACCCGATGGAACCGCGCGCTTGTCTGGCGGCATATGACGCCGCTGCCGACCGCTACACCCTGCATGCCCCTTCGCAAGGCCTGATAGGTGCGCGCAGCCATATCGAGCAGATCACCGGCCTGCCGGCCAAAAGCGTTGACCTCATCGTCGAGGATGTGGGCGGCAGTTTCGGCATTCGCGGCACGCCCTATCCCGAGTATTTCATGTCGATGCTGGCGGCCAAGACCCTGGGTCGCCCGGTCAAGTGGAGCGGCTCGCGCAGCGATACCTTCCTGTCCGACTACCACGGCCGGGCCCTCACTCTGACTGGTGAAGTGGCGCTGGACGCGGTCGGCAATTTTCTCGCCTTCCGCTGGACCGACAGCATTGACCTGGGCGCCTATGCGGGCCCGTTCGGCGCCTTTATCGGCACGCAGAATGTGTCGATCACCTCGCACGGCGTGTATCGGGTACCGACGGTGTTTGTGCGCTCGCAGCTGGCGTACACCAACACCACCCCGATCTCCGCCTATCGCGGCGCGGGCCGGCCCGACATCGCCTATGCAATCGAGCGGCTGGTCGATCAGGCGGCGGCCGAACACGGCTTCGACCCGGTCGAATTGCGTCAGCGCAATTTCATCCTGGCCTCGCAAATGCCCTACAAGACCGCGACCGGGCCGACCTATGACAGCGGCGATTTTCCGGCGGTGATGGCGCATGCCCTCAAATCGGCCGACTGGGCGGGTTTTCCGGCGCGCCGTGCGCAAAGCGCAGCCCGCGGCAAGCTGCGGGGGATTGGTTTCGCCTCTTACCTGGAAGCGGCTGCCGCCGGCGTGTTCAACAAGGACCAGACGCTTGCGCGCATTGGCAGTGACGGCAGTATCACCATCCACTGCATGGCCGGTGGTTCGGGCCAGGGGCACGAGACCACTTTTGTCACTGTCTTCGCCGGTGAACTGGGCATCGCTCCCGACGCCATTCACTATCGTGCCAGCGATCCGAAATACGATCGCCTGGTGGGCAACGGCACCGGTGGTTCGCGTACTGCTGCGGGCCAGGGCAGTGCCTTCAAGCTGCTGGCGCAGGCCCTGATTGCCAAGGCAACACCGCATGCGGCTGGCGTTCTGGGTGTGACGGAGGTGGCATATGTCGCCGGCGTGTTCAGCGGCGGCGGCCACTCGATCGGCCTGACCGAACTCGCGCGCAAGCTGGCTGCGGGCGCCGATGCTGGCCACCCACTCGATTGCGAGGCGGAAGGTTCGTCGGGCATGACCTTTCCCAATGGTTGCCATGTGGCGGAGATCGAGATCGATCCGGAAACCGGCGTTACCGACGTGTTGCGTTACACCGCCGTCGATGACCTCGGCACTGTACTGCAGCCGATGTTAGTCGAAGGCCAGGTGCACGGCGGCGTGGTGCAGGGCTGGGGCCAGGTATTCGGCGAGCATGCGGTCTACGACCGTGAGTCGGGGCAGTTCCTGACCGCCAGTTTCATGGATTACGCGATGCCGCGCGCCGACTGGCTCAAGGGCAGTTTCACCCGTGAGTCGCATCCGGTGCCGACGGCGACCAACCTGATGGGCGCCAAGGGTGTGGGCGAATCGGGTTGCTCGGGTTCCTTGCCAGCCCTGATGAACGCATTGATGAACGCGGTGCGCCCGGCCGGGGTGGCCGATCTGCAGATGCCGGTGACGCCAGTGGTGTTGTGGCGTTTGCTGAAAGACGCCGCGCGCAAGGCGGCCTGACCGATTTTTTTTTGAAGGAGAGACGATGTACGCATTCGAATATCTGCGTGCAGGCACGTTGGCGGAAGCCGGCGCGATGCTTGCGAAAAACCCGGAAGCCAAACTCCTGGCCGGTGGGCAAACCTTCATTCCAACCCTCAAGGCACGTCTGGCCCAGCCGACCCACCTGATCGATTTGGGCGGCATCAAGGAACTGACAGGTATCAGTGTCGGCGCTGACTCCGTCACCATCGGTGCCTTGACGCGCCATGTCGAAGTGGCGAATTCGGCGGCGGTGAAAAAGGCGATTCCGGCGCTGGCCGCTTTGGCGCTGGAGATCGGCGATCAACAAGTGCGCAACCGCGGCACCCTGGGTGGTTCGGTGGCCAACAACGATCCGGCTGCGGATTACCCGGCTGCGGTACTGGCACTGGGTGCGACCATCATCACCTCCCGGCGCGAAATCGCCGCTGCCGACTTTTTTCAGGGCATGTTTGCCACCGTGCTCGATGAAAGCGAGATCATCAAGGCGATTCGCTTCCCTATCCCCAAACGCGCGGCGTATTCCAAGTTTCACCATCCGGCTTCGGGCTATGCGATGGCGGCGGCCTTTGTCGCCGATACCGCCGGCGGGGTGCGGGTGGCGATCACCGGCGCCGGTGCGTCCGGCGTGTTCCGCTGGAGCGAAGCCGAGGCTGCGCTGGCGAAGAACTTCGCCGCAACCGCATTGGAAGGTTTGAAGGTTGACGATGCCGGCTGCATCGCCGACCTGCATGCCGGCGCCGACTACCGCGCCCACCTGGCGGCCGTGATGACCAAGCGCGCCGTCCTGAAAATCACCGGCTGAAAGCCCCCAAGGATTCGATTCCCGCCATGAACAAGATCAATTTCACCATCAACGGCAAGCAGGTTTCCACCCAGGCCGAAGGCCGCACCCTGTTGGTCGACCTGATTCGCGACGAACTCAAACTCACCGGCACCCACGTTGGCTGCGACACCAGTCAATGCGGCTGCTGCACCATCGAGCTTGACGGCAGCATGGTCAAGTCATGCGCCATCCTGGCCGCGCAGGTCGATGGCGCCAACATCACGACCATCGAGGGTCTGGCCAACGGCGACCAACTGCACCCGGTGCAACAGGCGTTTACCGAATGCCACGGCTTGCAGTGCGGCTTCTGCACTCCCGGCATGATCATGGCGGCGGTCGGCATTCTCAAGGACAACCCGAACCCGACCGACGACGACATCGTCAAGGGCCTTGAGGGCAACCTGTGCCGCTGCACCGGCTATGTCAATATCGTCAAGTCGGTCAAACGCGCTGCGGAATTGATGAAGGCTTGATGCTGCGGGGCGGTCGCGCAATGCGGCCGCTGTTGTAACCGGTCGCTCCGGAATGCCGGCTACCCTCGGGATTGGTCAGGTCGTGTGGGAGAGTGGATGTCCGTACCGCTTTTGCGAATTACGAGGCTGACGACCGATTTCACCACCCGGACCGGCGTGATCAGAGCCGTCGATGGCGTAAGTCTGCATATCGATGCCGGTGAAACCCTTGGGGTGGTGGGCGAATCGGGTTCGGGAAAGAGCGTCACCGCCTTGGCGGTGATGCGCCTGATCCGGCAGCCACCGGGGCGCATCGTCGCCGGTGAAATCCGCTACGGCGACGTCGACCTGCTCGGCTTGTCCGCAGCCGAGATGCGGAAGATCCGTGGCAAGGAGATCGCGATGATCTTCCAGGAACCGATGACTTCGCTCAATCCGGTGTTCAGCATCGGCGAGCAGATCGCCGAGGTTGCCAGCCTGCATGAAGGCCTCGGACGCAGCGCTTCTTGGGATCGCGCCGTCGAGATGCTGCGCATCGTGCATATTCCAAATCCTGCGCGCCTTGCCACCGAGTATCCGCACCAGCTTTCCGGCGGCATGCGCCAGCGCGTCATGATCGCGATGGCGCTTGCATGCAACCCCAGGCTTTTGATCGCCGACGAGCCCACCACCGCGCTGGACGTCACTATCCAGGCGCAGATTCTCGAATTGCTGGGCGAGCTCAAGGAAAAGTTCGGCATGGCTGTCATGCTCATCACCCATGACATGGGCGTGATTGCCGAAAGTGTCGAGCGCGTTGCCGTCATGTATGGGGCCGAAGTGGTCGAACAGGCGCCGGTGGCCGACTTGTTTCGCGAACCGATGCACCCCTACACGCAGGGCCTGTTGCGCTCCATCCCGCGCATCGACCGGGCGGCCGGGCAACGCTCGCGGCTGGAGCAGATACCGGGTACCGTACCCACGCTGCGGGCACCCTTGAAGCCAGGGTGCCGGTTCGCGCCGCGCTGCCGTTTCGCCAAGCCCGATTGTCACGAGAACACTCCGCGGCTGCGCGAGGTGCAGCCCGGCCACCTGGTGGCCTGTTTCCTGTATTGAGCCCGCCATGCAAAAGCCATTGTTGAGTGTGCGCAATCTCAAGAAGTACTTTCCGATCCGTTCCACCTTGATGTCACGCGCCGCAGAGCGGGTGCATGCGGTGGACGACGTCAGCTTCGAGATCATGGCGGGTGAAACGCTGGGTCTGGTGGGCGAGTCGGGCTGCGGCAAGTCGACTACCGGACGGCTGATCCTGCGCCTGATGGAAGCAAGCTCCGGCGAAGTATGGTTTGGCGAACGCAACGTGACCGCACTTGACCAGGCGGCGCTCAAGGTGTTGCGCAAGGACATGCAGATCATATTTCAGGATCCGTATGCTTCGCTTGACCCGCGCATGACGGTGGCCTCGACCATCGGCGAGGCGCTGTTGGTCCACAAACTGGTGCACGGGCGGCGGGCACGCGATGCGCGCGTGGTCGAACTGCTGGAAACGGTCGGACTTTCCGCCGAACACCTGCGGCGCTTTCCACACGAGTTTTCCGGCGGGCAACGGCAGCGCATCGGCATCGCGCGCGCGCTCGCGGTCAATCCGAAACTGGTGGTATGCGACGAACCGGTGTCGGCGCTCGACGTGTCGGTCCAGGCGCAGGTCATCAACCTGCTTACGGATTTGCAGCAAAAATTCGGGCTCACTTATCTGTTTGTCGCGCACGATCTTGCGGTGGTCGAGCACATTGCGACACGCGTCGCGGTGATGTACCTGGGCCGCATCGTCGAACTGGCACCGACGCGCCAGCTCTATGGCAGTCCGGCCCATCCCTACACCGAAGCCCTGCTGTCAGCGGTGCCGCTCCCGGATCCCACTGCCAGACGCAAGCGCACCATTCTCCAGGGCGAGGTGCCAAGCCCGGTCAACCCGCCGCGCGGCTGTCGTTTTCATACCCGCTGTCCGATGCGGGTGGCGTCGTGCGAGCACAACGAGCAGGTGCTCAAGGAGGTGACTCCCGGCCATTGGGTCGCCTGCCAGGAACGCAGCGGCGCGCTTGCTTGACAAGTTGCACTGATTGAACGTATGTTCTTCCGATGAAATGCCTGCGGTACTGGGGCAAGGCCCGCGCCGGTACTTGCCAACGGTCGACATTGAGGGAGATTCGCCATGAAAAGTGCAGACAAGTCGATTGACAAGCGGGCATTGCGGCGCACTGTACTCAAGGCAGGAGGGGGGCTGCTGGCGGTCGCGGCCGGCATGCCGGGTGGGGCCGGCGCGCAGACGCCCAAACGTGGCGGCACGCTGCGCCTTTCCAGTGGCGGGGATCCACCGGATTTCGACCTGCACCAGACCGCCACCTATTTGAGCCAGTTCATAGGCGCACCCTGCTATTCGAACCTGATGCGCGCCGACCCGAAGGACTACAACCGCCTGCTGCCGGATCTGGCGGAAAAGGCCGACGTCTCGGCCGACGGCAGGAGCGTGACTTTCCAGTTGCGCGAAAACGTGATGTTTCACAACGGCATGCCCCTGACCGCCGAGGACGTGGCCTATAGCCTGGAGCGCATCCGCAACCCGGCCAAGGGCATCGTCAGCCCGCGCAAGGGCTTGCTGGGCAATATCGAGGCCATCGAGGCGCGCGGTGCGCGCACGGTCGTGGTCCGTCTGGCGCAGCCGCAGGCCGATTTCCTGTTCCTGGTCAGCAATCCGTTCAACGTCATCATGCCGAAAAAGGTGGCCGAGCCGCTGGATGCGCAGGGCCAGGGCATGAAACGCCAGATCGTCGGTACCGGGCCGTTTCGCCTGAGCCAGGCAGTGGATGGCCAGATTTACGAGCTGACGCGTTTCGACAAGTATTTTGGCCCGGCGCCGCTGCTCGACAAGATCCAGATGTTTCCCATCAAGGGCGAGGTCGAGCGCAGCGCCGCGCTGCAGGGCAAGCGCATCGACGCCTGTTTCTTCTTTCCCAATGAATCGGTGCTGGCCACCCTGCGCAAGGTACCCGGCATGACGGTGCTGCGCCGGCCCACGCCGACCTTCATCAACCTGATACCCAATGCGCAACGCAAGCCCTTCGACGACCCGCGCGTGCGCGAGGCCTTGTCCCTGGCGCTGGATCGTGACTCCTTCATCAAGACCGTGGGACCCTTGTCCGGTGCCTTTTTCCACAGCCTGGGCCTGATGCCCCCGGGCAGTCCCTACAGTCTCAGCGCGGCCGAGATCAAGCAGTTCGGCGGCTACGACACGCTGCCCGGCCTCGGCGGCGATCTGGCGGCCAACCGCGCGCGTGCCATCGCTCTGCTCGAGCAGGCCGGCGTGCCCAAGGGCTTCAAGGTGGTGATCCCCACGCGCGGTGACGTGCCGGCGTTTCGCGATGCCGCAATCAATATCGCCGCCCAGCTGAAGACCGTGGGAATGGATGCAACAGTCGATATTCGCGACGCCGGCGCCTTCTACACGATCGAAACCAAGGGCGATTTCCAGATGGTGGTGCATTCGGTCGCCATGGGCGGCTCGACGCCGGACCAGATCCTGGGCGAAGGCTATACCAGCTACGGCGGGCGCAATTACGGGCAATGGAAGGACGATGCGCTCGACAACCTGTATCGCCAGCAGTCGCGCGAGCCCGACTCGCGCAAGCGCGCTGAATTGATCAAGCAGTTCCAGCTGGCCTTCTTGAAGACCCACTACCAGATCAACCTGGCCTGGGTCGGCTACGGCGCCGCGCACTGGAATACCGTGCAAGGCTGGGCCGCGCTGCCCGACTTGTACGCCAACATGCATTTCGGTCAGGTCTGGCTGGACGCCTGACCCGGGAGCGTCAAGCGCGTTCTTTTCGATGTTCGACTACCTTCTGCGTCGCCTGGGAATCGGGCTGGTCACGCTTTTTGGCGTGGCGGTGATCGTGTTCTTCATGATGCGTGTGTTGCCCGGCGATGCCGCCGTCATGCTCTCGGGCGCCGGTGCGGGTGCGGTGTCCGAAAAGGAACTGGCCGAAGTACGCAGCAAACTCGGGCTGGACCGCTCGCTGCCGGTGCAGTTCGCCGACTGGGCCGGCCACGTGGCGCGCTTCGACCTGGGGGAATCGCTGCGCACCGGCAAACCGGTGATCGAGGACATCACCAGGCGCTTTCCGTACACCCTGCAGATCGTGGTGATGGCGATGCTCATCGCGGTGCTGGTGGGCGTGCCCACCGGGGTGTTGTCGGCGGCGTTTTCCGGGTCCTGGGGCGACCAGATGCTGCGCGCACTGTCCATCGTCGGGCTGGCCGCACCGTCTTTCTGGGTGGGACTCCTGCTGATCCTGGGCCTGGTATGGTTGTTCCAGTGGAGCGCGCCCCTGGTATGGGAGCCGTTCTGGGTGAGCCCCTGGAAAAGCATCACCCAATTGTTCTGGCCGGCACTGGCGGTGGGGCTGCGTCAACTGGCGCTGATCGCGCGCATGACACGCTCGATCATGCTGGAGGTGCTGGGCGAGGACTACATCCGCACCGCGCGCGCCAAGGGTCTTTCGGAGTGGTCGGTGGTGATGCATCACGGCCTGCGCAACGGCATGTTGCCGGTGGTGACCCTGATCGGTTTCGAGGTTTCCGCGCTGTTCGGCGGCCTGATCGTCACCGAGACGGTGTTCAGCGTGCCCGGCCTGGGTCAGTATGTGGTGACTGCGATCCTCAACCGCGACTATCCCGCCGCGCAGGGCATCGTGCTGATCCTGGCGGGCATCGTGGTGCTGGGCAACCTCTGCGTCGATCTTCTGTACGGCGTGCTCGATCCGCGCACGCGGGTGCAGGCTGGCGAAAAATGACGGCGGCTTCCGAGGGGCTTGCCGAAATCAGCGTGCCGCGGTCAAGTCGCATGCGCACCCTGGGGCGGATGCTGCGTGAACAGCCACTGGGTGCACTGGGCGCGCTGGTCCTGCTGGCGATGACGATACTGGCCATTGGCGCACCGTTCTTCGCGCCATTCGATCCGTCCCAGGGCGACGCCGGCGCCTTGAGCAGCCCGCCAGGCGCGCAATACTGGCTGGGCACCGACGCGTTCGGGCGCGACAACCTTTCGCGTCTCATATTCGGTGCGCGGATTTCGCTCCTGGTAGGCGTGGGCGCCAGCCTGTTGGGGGTTACGACCGGTGCCGCCCTGGGCATCGTGGCCACCTATCGCGGCGGCTGGCTCGATGTGCTCACGCAACGCCTGATGGACGCACTGCTGGCCTTTCCCATGCTGCTGCTGGCGCTCGCCATGGCCGCCGTGCTCGGGCCTTCGCTGCCCAACGTGATCGTCGCGCTGGCGCTGCCGATCGTGCCGCGCGCGGCGCGCATCGCGCGCGCCAGTGTGCTGGTACTCAAGGCATCCACCTTCGTCGAGGCAGCCCGCGCCACCGGCTGCAGCGATCTGCGCATCATGCTGCGGCATATCCTGCCCAACACTTTCGCCCCCCTGCTGGTGATCGCCACCGCCTATCTCGGTCTGGCGATCGTGCAGGAAGCCGCGCTCGACTATCTGGGCGCCGGCATCCAGGAGCCGGATTCTTCCTGGGGCCTGATGATGTCCGGCTCGGCCACCTCGCTGGCACTGACCGCACCCTGGATCGTGATCTTCCCCGGGCTGGCGATTTGTCTTGTGGTGCTCGCCACCAACCTGCTGGGTGACGCGATTCGCGACCTGCTCGATCCCAAGCTGCGCGGCAAGTGACGCACCTGTCGCTGCCGATTCCACCAAAAAAGGAGCATTCACCATGAGCAAGAGCGTGCTGCATACCAGTCTTTGCGATGACCTGAAGATCGAGTACCCGATTTTTCTTGCCGGCATGGGCGTCAAGGGGCGGGCGACTCCGCCTGAACTCGTGGCGGCGGTGTCGGATGCCGGCGGCATGGGCATCCTCGGCTGCTCCTGGCTCGACAGCCACGAGGTGCGCCAGCGCATCCGCGCTGTGCGCAACCTGACCGACAAGCCGTTCGGCGTGGACCTGCTGCTGCCGGCCAACATGGTCGATGCCGTCCCCGACCGCGTCGAGATGCGGGCGCGCATCGAGCGCGATCATCCCGCACATGCCGCGTTCGTGCGTTCGCTGATGGACAAGTTCGGTCTGACGCCGATGCTGGCCAAGGGCGGCGTGATGTCGCCCGAGTTCATTCGCGCGCAAGTCGATGTCTGTATCGAGGAGCGCATCGCGGTGTTCGCCGCCGGCCTGGGCGATCCGTCCTGGGTGGTGCCGCTGGCGCATCAGGCCGGCATCAAGGTCATGGGACTGGTGGGCAACGTGCGCGGCGCCGAGCGCCAGGCCAGGTCCGGCGTCGATTATGTGATCGCGCAAGGCTACGAGGCCGGTGGCCATACCGGCAAGATCGCCAACTTTCCGCTGATTCCGATGGTGGTTGACGCGGTGGCGCCGGTGCCGGTGGTGGCCGCCGGGGCGATTGCCGATGGTCGCACCCTGGTGGCGGGCCTGGCGCTGGGCGCTGTCGGCGTGTGGGTAGGTACCGCCTTCCTGCTGGCCGAGGAATCCAATATTTACCCGATCCATCAGGAAGAAATCATGCGCGGCGGCGCCGAGGACTTCGTCGTGACGCGCGCCTACACCGGCAAGACCGCACGCGACTTCGACAACGCCGTGATCCAGGCCTGGGAAACTACGGACTTGAAGCCGCTGCCGATGCCGCTGCAAGGCGTGCTGATGGATGACTTCATCGCCGCCGCCGATGCCGCCGGCCGTGCCGACCTGATCAACAACCCGGTCGGCCAGATCGGCGGCATGTTGAAGCGCCGGCGCCCGGCGCGCGACATCCTGATGTCGATGGTGCACCAGGCCGAGGGCGTGCTCGATCGCCTGCAAGCGGTGCGCAAGCCGCGATGAGCTTTGGCGCGCAGCCAGCCGACGCAGCCGCAGGACCGCTCACCGGACTGCGGGTGATTGATCTGGGCGATGGCACCGCCGGGCCGTTTTGCGCCAAGTTGCTGGGCGACTTCGGCGCTGAGGTGGTCAAGGTTGAAAGTGCCTGCGGTGATTCGACGCGCTTGCGTGGACCGTTCGCCGACGACCGCCCCGACCCCGAGGCCAGCGGCCTGTTCCACTACCTGAACACCAACAAATATGGCGTGGTGCTTGACCTTGAAGACCCGTACGCACGTGCAACCCTGGAGAAACTGCTGGCGCTGGCCGACGTTCTTGTTACCAACCTGCCGGCCGCACGCCTGCGCGCCGCGGATTTGACGCCGGCGGCCTTGCGTGCGCGCCATCCGCGCCTGATCATCACCAGCATTTCCCCGTTTGGCAGCGATGGTCCGTGGGCCGCCATGCGCGGCGACGAACTGGTGACCTATGCGATGGGTGGCATGGCTTACGGCACGCCCGGCATGCCCGACGCGGCCGATGATCTCGAGACCGAAGCGCCGCTGCATCCGGCTTGTTATGTGGCCGAAACCGTGACCGGACTGATCGCCGCCACCGCGACCATGACCGCCTTGGAAAACCGCCGTCACAACGGCGACGGCTGCCATGTCGAACTCAGCCAGCATGCGGCGGTGGCCGCACTGCAGCATCGCGACATGACCAATTTCGCGTACCTGGGCGGCACCCATAACCGCCTGCTCAATCCGGTCAGCATCGGGCGCATGCCGAATTTCTACCTGCCGTGCAAGGACGGTTATGCCACCATCGCCGCGCCGATGGAGATTCACTGGCAGCGCCTGGTCGAGGCCATGGGTCATCCGGCCTGGGCTGGCACGGCCGAATTTTCAAGTTCCAACGCGCGCTCCGCCAACTGGGTCGAATTGCGGCGGCGCCTGGTCGATTGGACCATGACTTTGACCGGCGACGAGTTGTACGCCCTGGCGGGCGCGCAGCAACTGCCGATATTCCCGTTTTATCCGGTGCGCAAGCTGGTTGATTGCGCGCAGGTAGCCGCACGCGGCAGCGTGGTCGAGTTCAAGCTCGGGGAGCGCAGCGCGCGCATGCCCGCTGCCCCGGTGCAGATGCAGGGCACGCCGTGGGCGCTGCGGCGCCCGGCGCCACGCAAGGGCGAACATAACGCCCGCATCCTGGAGCAATGGGCCGGGCCCGGGGCGGCGCCGCGCGCCACGTCGCAGCCCGCAAGCACGGCGGCAGCGAGCGGCACGCCGCGCCTGCCGCTGGCCGGATTGCGGGTGCTCGATCTCGGCCAGTTCATCGCCATCCCGTTTTGCACGCTATGGCTGGCCTGGCTGGGTGCCGAGGTCATCGTGGTCGAAACCCGCAAGCGCATGACCTCGCGCAGCGCGCCGCCGTTCGCCGCCGGGCTCGAAGGCAACCCGGACGCCAGCGCCTATTTCAATCTGCTCTACGCCGGCAAGAAAAGCGTGACCGTCGACATGACCAGCGGCGCCGGCCGCGACGTGGTGCGCCGGCTTGCCGGTGTGGTCGATGTGATGGTCGACAATTTTTCCACCGGCGTGCTCGAAAAGCTGGGGCTCGATTATGCGACCATCAGCGCGCAGAATCCACGCCTGATCGCCGTGTCGTGCGGCGCCTTCGGTCGCAGCGGCCCGATGAAGAACGCCCGCGGCCTGCACAGCGCGGTCAACCTGTTCTCCGGGGTCGCCGACGTCACCGGTTATGCGGGTGGCCAGCCGCGCATCCTGAGCAGTGTGCTGCCCGACCCGCTGTCGGGCACCTATGCGAATTTCGCCATCCATGCCGCCTTGCATCATCGCCATCGGACCGGCTGTGGGCAGTTCATCGATCTGGCGATGTACGAGGCCATGCTGAGCCTGATTCCCGAAGCGGTGATCGATTTCAGCCTGAACGACCGCGATCCGCGGCGCGCGGGGAACCGCGATCGGGTCAAGGCGCCGCACGGCATCTACCGTTGCCGCCAGGCCGACAGCTGGGTCGCCATCAGCGTCGATGGCGATGCCGATTGGCATGCCATGTGCGCTGCCGCAGGCCATGCCGGATGGCGCCGCGATCCGCGCTTTGCCGACGCCGCCGCACGCCAGGCCAATGTCGATCTGCTCGATCGGACTGTCAGCGCCTGGACCATCGGCTGCGATGCCGCTCAGGTCACGCAGGCGCTGCAGGACGCGGGCGTGGCGGCCGGGCCGGTGTTGCGTTGCGATCAACTGATCGACGACGTACGGCTGCAGGAGCGCGGCACTGTGATAACCACCGACCACCCGATCGTAGGGTCGCGCCGGCAGCTCGGACTTCCCTGGCGCATGGACAGCGCGGCCACCAACTACAGCCGCGCGCCGCTCCTGGGCGAGCATTCACGCGAGTTGCTGACCTCGCTCCTATGCATGGATGAAGCGGAATATGCGCGCCTGGCGGCCGACGGTGTACTGACCTAGTTGCTTGACGGATCAGGAGAAGCGCATCGCCGGCCGGCGCGCCGCTTGGCAGGATCGTGATCGTTGCAGTCGCAGGTGCGCTCGATCGCGCAAGAGCAGCAGGTTTTCGTTAAAGGAGCGGTGATGGACCTTGAATTGACGCCGGAACAACTCGAATTTCGAACCGAAGTGCGCGAGTTCCTGGCGCGCGAGCTGCCCCCCGAGGTGTGGCAAGCCCATCGTGACCAGTCCGAGCAGGGCATGTGGACCGAAGCCTTCACCAAGGCCTTTCGACGCAAGCTGGGCGCCGCCGGTTACATCGGCATGGGCTGGCCCAAGGAGTATGGCGGCGGCGGGCGCAGCCGCGTCTATCAGGCGATATTCTGGGACGAGATGGAGTATTTTCGCGCCCCCGGCCTGGATCGTTCGATCACCTATGTGCCCAATGCCTTGCTCGCGTTTGGTTCGGACCAGCAAAAGCAACTGTTGCTGCCGCAGGTGATGCGCGGCGAGCTGGCCTGGTTTGTCGGCTACAGCGAACCCGAGGCGGGCTCCGATCTGGCCAGCTTGAAGACCCTGGCGGTGGAAGACGAAGCGACCGGCGATTTCGTCATCACCGGGCAGAAATCGTTTTCCAGCGATGCCCACATGGCGGACTACGGCTGGGTCGCGGTGCGCACCAATCCGGCGATGTCGCGCCATCGCGGCGTGAGCCTCTTTATTGTCGACATGAAAAGCCCGGGGGTGGAAGTCACCCGCTATCCGACCCTGGCCGGCTGGACCCACCATGCGGTGTATTTCAACCAAGTGCGGGTGCCGCGCTCGATGCTGGTTGGTGAGTTGCATGAGGGCTGGCGCGTGGTGATGGGCGCGATCGATTTCGAGCGGGCCGCATTGGCCAGTCACGGCCTGGTCGGTTTCCAGCTTGACCGCTTGCTGGCCTGGTGCGGCAAGGGCCATGACGGCGCGCCGCCGCAACTCGAAGATCCGCTGGTGCAGGACGAACTGGTGCGGCTGGCGATCGAGGGCGAGGGCACACGCCTGATGACCTACTGGCTGGCCTCGCTGCACGCACGCGGCCTGATGCCCCAGCACGAGACCTCGCTGGCACTTTTGGTGAAGCGCGAAACGGCGCGCCACCTGGATGTGGCCGGTCTCGATCTGCTCGGACCCTTCGGGCCATTGCGCACCGGTTCGCCATGGGCGCGGCTCAATGGCGAAGTGGAGGTGGAATACCGCGATCGTCTGTATTTCCAGTTCGCCGCCGGCGGCTTCGACATCACCCGCAACGTGGTGGCGCAGCGCGGCCTGGGCCTGCCGCGCTAAAGGGGTTGCCATGGATATCACACTCAATGAAGAACAGGCGCTGATCGCCGGGAGCGCGCTTGAATTCGCGCGCGGCGCGGTCACTGCCCAGCGAATTCGCGACCTCGAAGCCACCCAGGACGGCTTCGACAGCACCATCTGGCGCAAGATGGCCGGCCTCGGCTGGGCTGGCGCGGTGTTCCCGACGGAATACGGCGGTTCGGAGTTGGGCTTGTTCGAACTGTCCTTGATTATCGAGGCGCTGGGGCAGGGTGCGGTGCCCAGTCCCATTTTCTCCACCGTGGTCGAGTCCGGCCTGTTGCTGCTCGAAGCCGGCTCGGCGCAACAGCGCGGCCACTGGCTGCCGCGCATCGCCGAAGGCCGTGCGCTGATGACAACCGCGATCGCCGAGCCTGGAGGCGGCCTGCTGCGCGAAGAGATCCGTACCCTGGTTGCGCCCGCTGCAGGCGGCTTTCGCGTCAACGGCACCAAGCTTTTTGTGCGCGACGCCGGGGTGGCCGATGCCATCATCTGCCTCGGCCGCACCGCGTCGGACGGCGACGCCCTGAGTCTGGTGCTGGTGCCGGCCAATGCTGCAGGTGTGGCGCGGCGGCGCCTGTGGGCATCAGGCGGTGAGGCCTTGTGGGAAGTGACATTCAACGATGTCGCAGTGCCGGCCGATGCCCTGGTCGGGCCGGCCGGCCACGCCTGGCCGCATGTCGAGCGCCTGTTGCTGCGCGGTGCGGCGCTGAAGTCCGCCGAAATGGTTGGCATCGGCCAGGCCGCACTTGACCTGACCCTGGAATACGCGAAGACCCGCACGCAGTTCGGCCAGCCAATCGGCGGTTTCCAGGGTGTGCAGCATCACTGCACCGAAATGTACCGCGATCTCACCGTGAGTCGCCTCCTTTCCTGGCAGGCGGCGGCGCGGCTTGGCGCCGGCAAGCCGGCCGCACGCGAGGTGGCGATGGCCAAGGCCAAGACCGGCGAAGCGATACCGGCCTTGACCCGCATCGCGCATCAGATCCATGGTGCGATTGCGTATTACCGCGACTATCCGCTTGAGCTCTACTACCATCGGGCGATCGCCGCGGCTGCGGCCTACGGCGACGCCGGCCATCAACGACGCGCCCTGGCGCGGCTGCTGCGGTCAGACCTTGCCACATTCCAGGGAGAGCATCGACATGAGCTACCAGTTCATCCGCTCTGAGCAGGACGCAGATGGCGTCGTGGTCGTCACCATCGACGACCCGGCGGCGAAAAACGCCGTCAACTGGGTGATGAACCAGGAGATCATCAGCGAGTGTGCGCGCATCGAGGCCGACCCTGCGGCGAGGGTGTTGATCATCACCGGCTCCGGGCGCATTTTCTGCTCCGGCGGCAACATCAAGCGCATGACAGCCGAAGGCAAGTCGCTGGAGCCGCCGGATCCCAGTCTGCGCGAGGAAATGTTTCCGCATGAGGCCGACATCCGCCGCGTGGTCATCGGGCTGCGGCGCATGTCCAAGCCGGCGATCGCCGCAGTCAACGGCCCGGCGGTCGGGTCCGGCATCGGCATTGCCGCCGGCTGTGACATCCGTATCGCCGCCAACAACGCACGCTTCGGCTGGGTGTTCGTGCGCCGCGGCATCGTGCCCGACGATGCCAGCCTCGCATTGATGCCGCAGATCATCGGCTACAGCCGCGCCTACGAGTGGGGCGTGAGCGGTCGCACCATCGATGCGGCTGGCGCATTGGCCAACGGTTTTGTCAGTGAAGTCGTCGCGCCCCTGCGCTTGTTGCCGCGCTGCCGCGAACTGGCGCGCGAGATCATCGACAACGGCCCGCCTTTGACGGTGCAGCTATTCAAGCTGGCGCTGACCGAATCGCTGCACTACGGCCTGGAAGACGCGGTGCGATTCACCGAGCGCGCGCAAAAGATCGCGCGCGCGAGCGAAGACCATGCCGAGGCGCTGAAGGCATATGCAGAGAAGCGCAGCCCGCAATGGAAGGGCCGATAGGTCCTAAAACCCCAGCATCCGCACAAAGCTTTCCAGCGGTTCGCGTTCGGTACGAAAGCTGTTGATGCGCGCGTTCTCGTCGGCATAACCCAGCGACATGCCGGCGAATACCATGTGGGTTGCCGGCAATTGCACGAAAGAGGCGATGGTCTGCGGCCAGTTGGCCCAGATCTCCTGCGGGCAGGTCGAAAGGCCGCGCTCGACTGCCAGCAGCATCAGGGTCTGCATATACATGCCGAGGTCGGCCCACTGTGGCGGACCGACGCGGCGATCGAAGCAGAAAAACAGGCCAACCGGCGCGTCGAAGAATGCGTAGTTGCGCAACTGCAGGCTGGACTGCGGATCCATTCCCGGCAGGGCCTCGAATACCGCGTAACGTTGCGACGCTGCCTTGCTGCGCCGCGCGCGCAAGGGTTCCCAAAGCCTGGGCGGATAGACCGCGTATTCGGGCGTCTCGACCTGGCCGGCATCGAAGCGGGTGCGGATCGTCTTCTTGAAATCGGCCAGTGGGGCGCCGCTCAAGGCATGGATCAGCCAGGGTTGCAGATTGCCGCCCGATGGTGCGCGGGCAGCCAGTTGCAGGATCTCGCGCAGCAGGTCCGCCGCCACCGGATCGCTGCGAAACGCGCGTACCGAATGCCGCTGCCTGACTGCCTCGCTTACGTCCATCGGGTTGCCTCCTTGTGGTGGTCTCAAGCAGTCGCAAGCAGTGCCCGCGGCACCATGACCGGCATCGAAAGCAGAATCTGCGCCATACCCTTGCCCAGCGGATCATTGCGCATGGAGGCCATGCCGCCACCGCCCAAGGCTTGCTCGCAGACGAAATTGAGCGCCAGAATGCCAGGCAGTTCATGGCGTGTCACACGGCCCTTGACCGCGAACGCCATGTACTCGGCCACCCGCTCAGGGGTCAGCCAGGCGCGCAAAAAATCCCAGGCGGCGTTGCTGCGTGCGACGATGCCGATGTTCGAGATGTCGCCCTTGTCGCCGCTGCGTCCATGGGCGATGGCGAACAGGGCGACTTCGGTTTCGCCTGCCGGGGCTGCGGGTGCGGCAACTGCATTGCGCGGCGCGGCAGGTGTTGCCGGTGCCCCGGATGGCACCCGCACCGCGCTGCGGACGCCATCGGCGACGACGGCTGCGTCGAGGCGGGACTTGTCGATCAGGAACGCAAACTGCTTGATCGAGGGCGCAACGTCGGGCCGGCCGCCGCTGCCGGTGGTGCCGGGGGCGAAGGAGGTTCCAGGCGCCGCGATCTCCCGGGCGAACAACTCGAGCGCCGCCTTTTGCGGGTGGCGCACCGTCAGGCGCAGCATGACTTCGCGTGCCGCCAGCGCCTGCGAGTGCGGCCCGTAGGCCGATTCGGCGCCAATCAATTCGATATTGGTGCCGCTGTAGTCCGAAAAGCCCAGGGTCCCGAACATGGCGCGGGTGCGCGCCAGCAGGGCCTCACCGCTGCGGCGCGCCTTGGCGGCGGCGTCGGTGCCGATGATGGTTAGCATGGCGCTGCATTTGAAGCCGTCGGCATAGGTCGCCGATACCTTGTAGCTGCTTGTCGGCGCACGGCCGCGCGCGCCCGTCACCTCCACCCGCTCGGTTGCAACCTGCTTGAGAGTCACCTGGCGGAAATCGCAGATCACGTCCGGCAAGACGTAGTTCGCAGGATCGTGGATTTCATAGAGGATCTGCTCGGCGATCACCGCCGTTGTGACCAGGCCGCCGGTGCCGGCGGGCTTGGTGGAGATGAAGCGACCATCCGCAAAACACTCGGCGACCGGGTAGCCGATGTTTTCCCAGTCGGGTACCGTTGCCCAATCGGTGAACAGGCCGCCGGTGGCCTGCGCGCCGCATTCGAGTATGTGGCCGGCCAGGCTGCCCTGCGCCAGGCAGTCGAGATCGTCAGGGCCCCAGTCGAAGGCATGCATCAGTGCGCCCAGGGTCACCGCGCTGTCGACGCAGCGCCCGGTGACCACGATCTGCGCGCCGGCGTCCAGCGCCGCCTTGATCGGCAGGGCGCCGAAGTAGGCGTTGGCCGAGAGGATTTTCTCCGGCATCGGTTGAGCGCTCTGCAATTCGCTTACACCCGCGGCACGCAGGGCCGGGATCTGCGGCAATACATCGTCGCCCTCGACGATCGCCACCTTGACGGCAACTCCCAACTCGCGGGCCAGTTGCTCGATCATGCGCCCGCAAGCCTGCGGGTTGACCCCGCCGGCGTTGGAGATCACGCGGATGCCTTTCTCGACCACCTCGCGCAGCACCGACTTGAGTGCCACGGTGACGAAGTCGAGCGCGAATCCGGCCTCCGGGTTCTTCATCTTCTGCGCCGCCATGATCGACATGGTGAGCTCGGCCAGGTAGTCGAATACCAGGTAATCCACCGCACCATGGCGCACCAGTTGCGGCGCGCCGAGGCTTGAATCACCCCAGAAGCCCGAGGCGCCGCCGATGCGTACGCTGTGTTTCATGTTGTCTGGTCTCCGTCAGGTCACTTTTTGGATACAGCACGATTCTGCCACGCCGGGCGCCTCTTGACATGCCTGCGACTAGAATCGAGCGACGGCGGATTCGACCTTGACCTGAGGGAAAGAAGCGTGACAGATGCAAGCAGCAGCGACCACGCCAGCGGGGCGGGCCGGATCGCCAGCAGCATCGAAAGCGTGATGTCGGGGCAGGGCGCGTCGGTGCGCCTGATCCTGGCGGCGTTTCTGGCCGGCGGGCATGTGTTGATCGAGGACAACCCGGGTACCGGCAAGACCACCCTGGCCAAGGCGCTGGCCGTAAGCGTAGGGGCGCAATTCACCCGTGTGCAGTTCACTCCCGATTTGCTGCCCTCCGATATCGTGGGTGTGTCGGTATTCAATCCACAGGCGCAGAGCTTCGATTTTCACCCCGGCCCGATCTTCACCCAGATCCTCCTGGCCGATGAAATCAACCGTGCTTCGCCACGCACCCAGTCGGCCCTGCTTGAAGCCATGGCCGAGGCCCAGGTCACGGTGGAGGGCCGCACTTCACGCCTGGACGATCTGTTTTTTGTCATTGCCACGCAGAATCCGGTGGAATTCCGCGGCACCTATCCGCTGCCGGAAGCGCAGATGGACCGCTTCGCCATTCGCGTGTCGCTGGGCTACGTGAGCGCCCATGAAGAGGTGGCGATCGTGAATGCACAGGGGCGTGCCCATCCGCTTGACGCGTTGCGTCCGGTGATCGCAGCCGATGAAGTGCGCAGATTGCGCCACGCTGTCAAGGCGGTACGCATCAGTGAAGAGATCACGCGCTATGCGGTGGACCTGGCGCGTGCCACGCGCGGCGTCGCGGGCGTGCAACTCGGCGCCGGACCGCGCGCCTCGTTGGCGCTGACTCGCGTGGCGCAGGCCCTGGCGCTGGTAGACGGGCTCGATTACGTAACGCCCGACCATGTGCGCGCGCTGGCGCAAGCGGTGCTGGCGCACCGCCTGGCGCTCGACCCGCAAGCCAGATTTTCCGGACTTACAGCCGCCGCTGTGGTGGCCGGGATCCTGGCACGCCTGCCGGTACCCGCCTGAACCGGCGCCGCTGCGCTTGCCGCCTGCACCATGCGCAAATTGATGTTTCGCGCTTATCACGCCGTAGGCGATGTGGCGTATTGGTCGGAGCGCACCTTCACTGCGGCGGGCATGCTGGTGCTCGCAGCGGCGATTCTCAGCGGCGTGTTCGGCATCGATACCACCCAGAGCACCGCCTACCGGATGTTTGCTTTCCTGGCGGTGCTGCTGGGCATCGCGCTTGTCGGGCGGCGCTGGCGCCGCGGCCGTTTTGCGGTCGAGCGCATGCTGCCGCGCGCGGCAACCAGCGGCGAGACCTTCGAATATCGCTTGCGGGTGACCAACCTCTCTGAAGCAGAGGCGCAATCGGTAAGCCTGCGCGACGAGCTGGCCGACCCGCGGCCCGACTATGCGCAGTTCAGGGCGGCGATGAAGTGGCCAAGCTATCGCGGCTGGCTGCGTCTGATCGAGCGCAATCGCGTTGGCCGTGTGCCGCTTGCGAGATTGGGCAAGCTGCCGCCCGGTGCTGTGACCGAAGTGCGCGTGTGTGCCCAGGCGCTGCGCCGCGGCCGCATGCATTTCACCGGCCTGCGTGTCGGTTGCGACGAGACGCTCGGCCTGGTGCGCGGCCTCTGCACGCTCGCATTGGAGCAAAACCTGATCGTGCTGCCGCGCCGCTACGCGCTGCCGCCCTTGTCGCTGCCCGGCGGGCGCCGCTACCAGCAAGGCGGGGTGACGCTGGCTTCATCGGTGGGGGATTCCGAGGAATTCATCGGCCTGCGCGACTACCGGCCGGGTGATCCCTTGCAGCGGGTGCACTGGAAAAGCTTTGCACGTCTCGGCCGTCCGGTGGTGCGCGAATACCAGGATGAGTATTTCGAACGCTACGGGCTGATTCTCGATACCTTTGGCGCCGCTTCCGAGGCGGAAGTTTTCGAGGAAGCAGTGGCTGTGGCTGCCTCGTTTGCCTGCACCATCGACACCCAGGAATGCATGCTCGACCTGATGTTCGTCGGTGCCGAGCCCTACACCTACACCGCCGGCCGCGGCCAGTTGCAGGCCGGCAACCTGCTCGAGGTGCTGGCCGGCGTCGAGTTGTGCGCGGACCAGCCGTTTGAAATTCTGGCAGCGTCGCTGGCTGGGCGCGCTGCGGGCTTGAGTGGCTGCGTGTGCATCCTGCTGGGATGGGATCACGCGCGTGCCGACCTGATCGACCAGTTGCGCGCACGTGGCAGCGTGTTGCGGGTACTCGCCATCAGCAAACAACCGATTCATGACGCGCCGTCGTGGCTGGTGCAACTGGTGCCGGGACGCATACAGGAAGGCCTGGCGGCGCTATGAATACGCCAGCGTTTCTGTTGGGCGCAGCGGCCTTGTTCTGGGGCTGGCAGACCGGCTTCTGGTTGATTGGCGCGGCGGCTGCGATCGCAATGGAAGCGCCGCGTCGGGTTGCGCGACGCTTCGAGGTCGAGTTGCCGCGGCAGCAGCGAGTCGCCGATCTGTGCCTGGTACTCGCGGCGATGGTGGGGGTGGGTTGCTATGTGGCTTACGGCAATCCGCGCGCGATCGTGCTGCTGTTCCAGTGGCTGCCGCTGATCCTTTTGCCGCTGGGATTGTTGCAGGCCTGGGGTTGTGCGCCGGCGATTCGGCTCGATGTGCTGTTCTGGAGCCTGCGCCGCGAGGTGCGTGGCGGCGCCACAGCCTTCAACCTTGGCTACGCCTATCTGGTGTTCTGGCTGATCGGCGCATGCGCGGCCAATCAACGCGGTGACCTGGCCACCATCGGCCTGGTGGGGCTGGGAGGCTGGGCACTGCTGGGTGCGCGCTCTGGGCGCGACCGCGCGGGCTTGTGGGCGCTGCAGATCGCGCTGGCCGCGGCGCTTGGCTCCGCGCTGCATGTCGGCCTCAACTCGGCCCAGGTGTGGCTGGAAGGCGCGGCGCCCGACTGGATCAGTGGCGGTGGCGGCAATCGCACCAACCCGTATCGCAGCAGCACCGATCTGGGCAGCATTGGCGAGTTGAAGCAGTCCGACGAAATCATCCTGCGTGTGAAGCCCGACGCCCCGCTTGCCGGGGCCTTGTTGCTGCATCGCGCCACCTACAACGAGTATGGCGGTAGCGCCTGGGTGGCGCGCGGTGCGCGCTTTGCCGAAGTGCCGCGCCAACCCGGCAATGGCGCATGGACCTTGCGCGCAGGCGCCGCGCGGCGCCAGATCGAGGTGGCGGATTTCGCCGTGCACGGCAACCCGGTGTTGAGCCTGCCGGCAGGTGCGATCAGCGTGACCTTGGCCGCGATTTCCTTGCGCGCAAACAATCTGGGTGCGGTTCAGGCGGAAGCCGCGCCGGGCTTCGTGATCTACAGCGTCGCAGCGGGCGACGGGCCGCCGCAGGCGCAGGCACCAGATGCATCCGACTTGAAGCTGCCTGCGGCCGAACGCGAGGTGTTTGCGGATACAGCGCGCACACTTGGACTGGCGGGCCTGGCGCCGGCCGACGCCGTGCGACGGGTGCAGGAATTTTTCGCCAACGGGTTTCGCTACTCAAGCACCGGCATGGCTGCGGCTCCGGGCAGCACCGCGCTGGCGCAATTCATCGGCAGCACGCGCGCCGGGCACTGCGAATACTTCGCCAGCGCCGCGGTGCTTCTGCTGCGTGCTGCCGGCTTGCCGGCGCGCTATGCCACAGGTTTTTCGGTGCAGGAGCGCGCGCCCGACGGCAGTACTTACCTGGTACGCGAGCGCCATGCGCACGCCTGGGCGCGTGTGTTCGTGGACCGGCGCTGGGTCGATGTCGACACCACGCCCTCTGGTTGGGCAGAGGCGGAAGACTCGGAACGGCCGGCTGCGGCGCGCTGGCGCGCGCGCCTGACCGATGCCTGGTCGGCCTTGCGCTTTCGCTATGCGCGCTGGCAACTGACCAGCAGCGAGAGCGAGAAGTGGGGCCTGTTCGGCGGCATCGGTGCGCTGGTGCTGGCGTGGTTGGGTTGGCGCGTGTTCGGCGCTGCGCGCACGGTGCGCAAACCGGCAGATGGCGCCTTGCACCCGCCACGGTCCGAGGCTGCCCGCCTGGTCGGCAGCGATTCGTCGTTTTATCAGATCGAGTCGGAGTTACGGCGTCGCGGCATGGTTCGCGCGCCCAACGAAACGTTTGAGGAATGGCTTGCGCGTGTCGAGCGTGAGAATCCCGGCCTCGTCGGACACGCCGATTTGCGACGCCTGTTGCGCTTGCACTACCGCTACCGATTCGATCCGCTCGGCCTGGGCACGGCGCAACAAGCTGCGTTTGTGGAAGGTTGCGCCGCGTGGCTTGCGCAGCACACGGCGCCGCCGGCCACAGCCTAATCGAAGCGCGCCCCGGAGCGCTTGCCCACGTCGCGCCATTTGCCCAGCTCACGCCTGATCAAGGCGGCGAACTCTTCGGGTGTGCCGCCGGCGGCCCCATCACCGATGCTGCTGAAACGGTCGCGGAAGCTGGCGCTGGCAATTGCGCGGTTGACTGCGGCATTGAGCCTGTCGAGGATCGGGCGCGGCAGATTTTCCGGTGCGACCACGCCGGTCCAGGTGGCGGCCTCATAGCCGGCAACCCCGGCTTCGGCGATCGTTGGCACTGCGGGAAAGGCCGGCGAGCGGCGTGCGCCGCTGACGCCGAGCGCGCGCACCTTGCCCGACTTGGCACGGCCTTGGCGGCGGCGTTTTTTCAAGCGAAGTTTGACCGGAATCAATATCTCCCGGCAGGGCTGGCGTAGCCTGCGAGTGTAGTGGCGTAGTGGCGTAGTGGCGTAATGGCGTAATGGCGTAGTGGCGCGGCGTGTATGTTTGGAGGATGGCGGTTGCAGGGCGCGCTCGAGTGGCAGGGTGCGCGTTGGTGGCGCACAAGCGTCAATCCACACGCGCTTTTACCGGAGGCGAAGATCGAGATGAATAACTTGCGCGCAACCCTGATCGTGGTGCTGCTGTACCTGGTCGCTGTTGGTCCGGCGCAGGCGCAGCATCGCCCGGAATATCGGCGCGGCGAACGACTCTACAAGGCACAGTGCGACACCTGTCACAGCGAACGCATCCACTGGCGTGCCGAGCGCCAGGTAGTTGACTTCAATGGCCTCAAGTACCAGGTGCGACGTTGGCAGCGCAATGTCCTGCTTGACTGGAGCGAAGGTGACATCAGCGCCGTCAGCCACTATCTCAACCTGCGCTTTTACTTCTTTCCCGCTGCTGCTGACCGCGCCGAAATCGATCAAGAAGGCCGATTCATGCAGGTGTCAGTGCTCCGCCATGCAGGCCGCTGCGCTCTGATCGGCAGCGGCATCGAGGCCGCCGTACCTGTGCCTGCGGTCGCCAGTCGAGCAGCGCCGCTGTGTTGAGAAATACCGCACGCAGACGCTCGGCCAGCATCGCCTTGCTGGTTGGTGGTGGAGTTCTGGCCTGGGCGGTCACACCCGGCGCAATCGGCTATGTCCTGCTTGGGCTCGGGGTGGTGCTTGAAGTCGCCGGCATCCTGGTCGAGCGTCGCGCTGGCCGCTGACGCGCCGCTGCCAACATGGGCGGCGTTCCGGCGCAGCGCGGACTCACCATGCCACAGCCACAAGAACCGTCGCCACCAGCGCAATGCGCGCGGTCACGCCGATGCGGGCTGCGCCCACCTCATTCGGTCTGGATGTTGGTGCCGCTGCGTTGCGGGCCCGGAGCCTGTGCATCCTCGATCATTCCGTGCACTTCGTGCTGCAGTGCATCCATGTCCTCGTCGATTGGCGTGGATTGCAGCGGCTCTGGACTTGCCCGGCGCCCGCGCGCCTGTACGGGCTTGATTCTGACAGCGCGCGGTTTCTTGCCGGCCGTTGGTTTTGTTCGGGCTTGCCTTGCCATGATGGCCTCCTTCGCGGATTGGATTGCACAGTTTCCACTGACAAGACTATGGCCGCGCGAGGCGCTACGGCTTGATTGAGGTCAAACGGCTTTGCTTTTGCCGGCGTTTGCCCTCAGTGCGGCTACTTTGGCTAATTGAGCACCACATTATTCATGACAGAAACATGCCTTTCACGAGACTGTCGGCGGCGCAGGACGGCATACGGGTGGCCAAGGCAGGCCGGCACCGCATAGGCCGCTCGACGACCCCCTCACCTGCAAGCGCTTGCCTGGGCAACGCCTGCAACTGCCTCGAGCGCACCGGCTATAGCCGCAGCATCGAAGCGAAAAGGGGGCGCCATATGCACGGCGAACTGTTGCTCTGCGGTGCCGATTGGCTGCTGCATGCGGATTTGCCAGTCCAGTACCTCGACTGTCGCCTCGGAAGCGTCGATTCCGGCACGCGCGCGAGCCTCGATCCTGCGCACCAGCTCGGGGTGATCGGCGCGCGTGGCAAGAATGGCGAAGCCGGCGCCCAGGCGCAATGCCAGCGCGCGGAAATCATCACGTTGGCGGCGTTCGAGAAAGGCGGCGTCGACAATCACCGAGGTACCGCTGGCGAGCAGGCCGGCCGCCATCTCTGCCAGGTGGGCATAGACGCGCGTGGTGGCAACTGTCGTGTACAGGCTTTGCTTGTCGGCCGGCGTGCTGGCGTCAAGCGGGCGCAAGCCTGCCAGGCGCTTGCGTTCAACGTCGGAACGCAGGCGCACCCAGTCGCGCACCTCGATCAGGCTGCTGCTGCAGTGGGACTTTCCCGAGCCCGAAACTCCGTGGGTGATGATCAGCAGCGGCCGGCAGGGCCGGGTGCATGCAATTGCCAGGTGCAGATGTGCATCGCAGTCGGCCAGGGACAACTGCCTGTCGGTGGCGGCAACACCCGGCTGGCATGCGCGAATCGCGGCCACCTTGGCGCGTACCAGCGCGCGATACACGAGAAAGAAGGGCAGCAGGGCGTGTCCCCGGTAATCCCCGCCGTGCTCGAGGTAGGCGTTGAGCGCCACGCGCGCGAAGTCCGGCCGATCGCGATGGCGCAGGTCCATCAGCGTGAAGGCAAGATCATTGATCACGTCGATCCAGCGCAACTGCGGGTTGAATTCGATGCAGTCAAAGGCCAGGATGCGCCCGGCATGGCGCACCATGTTGGCCAGATGCAGGTCGCCGTGGCATTCGCGCACGAACCCCTGCCGTACCCGGTGGGCAATGATCGGGGCAACGCGGGCGTGCTCGGTTTCGGTCCAGACGCGCAGTTGGTTCAAGCGCGCCTGGCGATGCGGTTCAAGACTGAGTGGGGCGATCTGCGTAAAGTTCTGCAACGCCTGTTGCAGCACCAGGGCAGGCGATCCGAAGCTGCCGTCACGGGATCGCTCCGCAGAGGCGTGAAAAGCAGCGACGGCAGCGGCGAGTTCGCGCATGTCAGCGCTTGTCAGACGGCCACCGGCAAGCAGCACGTCGAGCTCTTCATCGCGCGCGAAGCGATGCATGCGCACCGCGTACTCGATGATCGATCCGCTGCCGGCCAACCGCGGTTCCTGCGCGCTGCCGGTGATGGCGACGACATCGATGTAGATGTCCGGCGCGGTGCGCCGGTTGAGCCGCACTTCCTCGGCGCAGCAGTGGCGGCGCTTTTCAAGGGTGCTGAAATCAAGGAAGCCAAGGTCGATGGATTTCTTGAGCTTGTAGGCATAGTCACCGGCCAGCACCACCCAGGAGATGTGGGTCTCGATGACTGCGATGCTGCGCACCGGGTGCGGATAGACATCCGGGCGATAGAGTGCAGCCAGCAGTTCGCGCTGGTCGTGGAGCGGGTCCTTGGGATTCATTGGAAACGAGTGGGCAAGGGTTCTCGGCAAGCGGGCAGCGAAGCCAGCGGCGACAGGCCCGACTGCATCAGCGCCAGTCGGTAGCGCAATTGCCGGATGGCAAGTACGCGCCGCGTCCGGTGGCCGCAATTCAAGGCTACCGCGCTATTGTGAATGGAGAATATGCCAAACCGATATTCCCGCCTTGACGATGGTCAAACAAGCGCTTTCGCGTCCATCTGATTTGCGCGCGTCACTGCGGGCGCGCATCCGGGCGCCAGGCGCTATGCGAAATTCTGCACGGACTTTCCCAGGATTCGCTCGAAACGCTTCGCATACGCCGGCCACACCGCCGGGTTGACCAGGCGTAGCGGCCGCTCGCCGCGCAGCATGCCGACGATTTGCAGGGCAGCGATGGCAGCAACATTGCGCCGCGCCTCATGGGTGACGCCTGCGGTGTGATAGGTGGCCACCACATTGGGCATTTGCAACAGAGGGTGATCGAGCGGTGGTGGTTCCGGCTCCCATACATCGAGCCCGGCGCCGCCCAGATGCCGGGAACGCAAGGCATCGGCGAGCGCGGCTTCGTCATGAATGCCGCCACGCGCGGTGGAAATGAAAATCGCCCCGCGTTTCATGCGCGCAAAGGCTGCCTCGCCCAGCATGCCCAGCGTGTCGTTGTCGCGCGGGCAGTGCACCGACACCACGTCGGCTGCTGCCAGCAACTGGTCGCGCGATACGGCCTGCGCACCGCGCCTGGCGATTTCATCGTCGCCAAGCAGGGGGTCGTGCGCCAGCACCGTCATGCCGAATGCCTTGGCCAGCGCCGCCACCCGGGTGCCGATATGGCCCATGCCGATCAGCCCGATGGTCTTGCCGGCGACCTCAAACCCCATCACCGACTCGCGCGTGAAGCCGCGCTCACGGCGTAGCCGCCGGTCGGATTCGCTGATGCGCCGAGACACATCGAGCATCAGGCCGATGGTGAGTTCGGCCACCGACACCGCATTGCCGCCGGCCTGGTTGACCAGCGCCACCCCGGCTGCGGTGCAGGCGGCGGCGTCGATGGTGTCGTAGCCGGCACCGGCCGAGGACACCATCAGCAACTGCGGGCAGCGCCTGAGGAATTCGGCATTGACGAACATGTGTTTCGGCAGTTCGTCCTTGGCCGGCGAGACATGGAACACATGGGTTTGTTCGAGCACCGCTAAGCTGGCCGCCGCCGGTGCCGCGATCGGGCAGATGGTGAGTTCGATATCGGGCTCAGCCGCGAGGCGCTCCTCGAAGATGCTGTGCAGCCACAAATCGGTTCGGGCAACTCTTTTTTTGGTGTGGGTCACGGGCATGTCCGAAAGGGTGGGGTGGGGCGGCGCGCATTCGATACCTGCATTTATCAAGCTGTAACACGCGACGAGCCACATATTTTAGGGCAGGTTGCGATGTACCCGAAGGTCGATCGCGCCTTGCAAGCTGGCTGGCTTTGGCGCCG
>ENA-ORBV01001244-ORBV01001244.1-microbial-mat-metagenome-genome-assembly--contig:-NODE-1244-length-57213-cov-9.758506_pt1 | contig 57213 bp, 53 predicted proteins | sample MGYA00237777_ERZ505514 | MGnify/ENA primary metagenome ERZ505514 (study PRJEB26160, sample SAMN06269048) | microbial mat metagenome | isolation source: Oligotrophic lake microbial mat | place...
GGTTCTTGTGGAAGAAGCCGGCCAGCTCCACCAGGATGGTCGAACCGTCGTTAAGCGACAGGAGTTCGCTCAGGCGCGTGGCGAAAGTCGACTGCGGACCGGTGACGCGAGGGCTCTCGAGCAGCCTGAAGACCACCGGCAGCACGACGGGGGCAGAAAGCAAAAGGCCGATCATGCACTTGGGAAAAATCGAGCGCAGCCAGGTCGCTGCGGTGGCCGCCGGGCGATCCGATGCGACCAACGCAGCCAGGAAGATGTAGAGGATAAAGACACCGATTGAAAAAAAATTGAATGGCCCGGTGTACGCCGCCCACACGATGCTTAGCGGGATCAGCCATGAACTCCTTCGATGCGCGTGCCGGGCCAGTGCCCAGAGAATGACGGCATAAGCTGCGAAATCCGCTGAAAACGGATCCCACTGTCCATCTGTCATGATGTATCCGCAAAACGAGTACGCGAGCGCCACCATTAGCGCGATTTCGCGGCGCGCTCCGATGGCGAGTCCAAACCCGTAAAACGCGGCGCCACCGGCCAGGATCTTGGCCATATAGACCCAGATGCGCAGGTCGAGCACATGCTCCGCCCCGCCGGCGATCCCGAGCAACATGAACGGGTCAGGCGCAAAGGGCGCGAGGCCACCGAGACCAACATTGAAGGACCAAGCGCTGCCCCAGTTGCCCGGCGAAGCCATATGGATCAACGTCGGTACGTACTGGTGGTACGTGTCGCTGCCGATGTCCAAAAAGGCAAAATACCTGTCGCCGAAAAGGAAATCATGGAACAGCGCGAGCGACACCAGGATCTGCAGCGAGGCCAGGATCATCCAGCCCTTGAACCGGTCATTCGAGAATATGCGCGCGAAGTCCATTCGGATCGGTATTCTTCGTTTTTGGCGCCGACGATGCGCCCGTATCCTGACGGGCATGATGCCGCAAAAACCGCGGGTGAGCTCCGGCCCTTCAGTACAATAACCCTTTGTCCTGTGCATCGCGCGTGCAAACCCCAAAGCTGCTGATCGTCACGGCAACCCGGGTCGCTCCCAACCCGTTCGTGGAAAACACCCCGCTGGGACGCTCCATGCGGCGGTTGTCTTTCGACAGGCGTCTGGAGGCGAGGCCGTCATTCAACAACAAGGCAGGCCTGCCGGCGGTCTACAACCGGCAAATCAGGGAAGAAAACCGGGAAAATTTCCTCCTTTTCGTCCATGACGACGTCTGGATCGATGACTGTTTCGTCTACGACCGCGTGCTGGAGGGGCTCGAGGCTTTCGATGTAATCGGCCTGGCGGGAAGCACACGCCGGGTTCCGGGCCAGCCGGCGTGGCGATTCACCAGCGCAGACCCGTTCATCCCCGAAGACCGCCGATATCTCAGCGGCGTCGTGGCCGATGGCGAACATGCCTGGGGAAAACCTTCGCGCTACGGGCCGCCGGGCCTCGAGTGCCGTCTGCTCGATGGCGTATTTCTGGCGGCGCGGTGCAAGACCCTGCTCGACTCGAAAGTGCGATTCGACGAGCGATTCGCGTTCGACTTCTACGATATGGATTTCTGCCGCAGCGCCGAGTCCGCCGGGCTGCGCATGGGGACCTGGCCGATCGCGATCACGCATGCCAGCGTCGGCGAGTTCGGGTCGCCTGCGTGGCGCGCCGGCCTCGAGGCCTATCGGGAAAAATGGAAAGGGTGAGCCCTTGAAGTCAGCGTTCGGGGAAAATCTGCCGAAGTTGCTGATCGTCACCGCCACCCGGGTGTCTCCTGCGTTGTTCGAGGAAACCACGCTGCTTGGACGATCGATCCGTCGGCTGTCCTCGGATGGCCGGCTCGAAGTGCGGGTGGCTGCGGACAACCGGCAGGGACTCTCGGGCGTCTACAACGAGCAGATCTGCGAAGAGAACCGCGAAAAATTCCTCCTCTTCTTGCATGACGACGTCTGGCTGGACGACTGTTTCGTCTACGAGCGGCTTGCCGAGGCGCTTAACGCCTTCGACGTGGTCGGCATAGCCGGCAACGTTCGCCGCGTGCCGCTGCAGCCCGCCTGGAATTTCGTGTCGGAGCAGCCCTTCCAATGGGACGAGCCGGGAAACCGCAGCAGCGCCGTGGCGCATGGCGCGAGCCCCGGCGGAAACCTCAGCCGCCACGGCCTGCCGGGGCAAGCGTGCCGGTTGCTCGATGGGGTATTTCTCGCTGCGCGCTGCGAGGTCCTGCTGCAGACGGGTGTGCGCTTCGACGAGCGCTTCACGTTCGATTTCTACGACCTCGACTTTTGCCGCAGCGCCGAGGCTGCAGGTTTACGCCTCGGAACGTGGCCAATCGCGGTCACACACGACAGTTCGGGAAAATTCGATTCGCCGGCTTGGCACGCCGGACTGAGGGCCTACCGGGAGAAATGGGCCCCCTAACCCGCCGTCGTGCCCCGGCGCCGGGGTTTCGGATGGGAGGACTTTCTCACCCGATGCAGGAACGTGCCCGATTTTCCGCCGCGTTTTTCCAGCAACCGCAGCTCCTGCAGGACCATCGCGCGGTCAACGGATTTGCACATGTCGTAGATCGTCAACAGGCCCGCGCTGACGGCTGCGAGAGCTTCCATTTCGACGCCCGTGCGTCCGCGGCATTCCACGGTGGCCCGCACGCTGATGGAAGAAGCGTCGTGGTCCGGCTCGAACTCGACGGCAATCCGCGTGATCTGGATCGGGTGGGCTAGCGGGATCAGGTCGGACGCACGCTTCGCGCCCTGAATGGCCGCGATGCGGGCCACGCCCAGCACATCGCCTTTCCTGGCGCCGCCCTCGAGCACCATCCGAAGCGTCTCGGCCTGCATCTCGATGCGGCCGCCCGCGGTCGCGACACGATGCGTTTCGTCTTTTGCACCCACGTCGACCATGTGGGCTTGCCCGCGACGGTCGAAATGGGTGAGGGTGCCAGAGGCGCCGGAGGACGCCGTGGCTGCTTTTCTGGGTTTGCGGGATTTCATTTTCCTGGCATTTTCTCCTGGCATTTCCGATGGGCGCCGCGTTGGTTCCGGCGCCGTCCGCGCGGGGAACTCGGCGCGGCCGGACGGTATCATACCTGCATGCGTTTTCTCCTGTGCCTGGTTGCCGTGCTCGCTCTCGTTACGCCTCGAGCCTGGGCGCAGTCATCCCTGCCGGATCTCGGAGACGCGACCTCCAGCATCCTTTCGCCGCAGATGGAACGCAGGCTCGGCGAGAGCGTGATGCGCGAGATCCGGATGAGCGAGCCCAACTTCGTCGACGATGCCGAGATCAACGAATACATCAATACGCTCGGCTTCAAGCTGGTGGCCGCGGTCCCCGGCTCGCGGCAGGATTTCGAGTTCTTCGCGGTGCGCGAGCCGAGCATCAACGCTTTCGCGCTGCCCGGCGGATTCGTGGGCATCCATACGGGCCTTATCACCGCCGCGGACTCGGAGTCCGAGGTGGCTTCGGTGCTGGCGCACGAGATCACGCATGTCACCCAGCGCCACATCGCCCGCCTGTTCGGGGCGCAAAAGCAGCTCCAGTTGCCGGTGATGATCGCAATGGCGGTCGCGTTGCTGGCCGCCCGATCCCGGCCCGATCTTGCCTCGGGCGCCGCGATGGCGGCCCAAGGGGCGGCGATTTCGGGCCAGCTCGGGTACTCGCGGGATTTCGAGCGCGAGGCGGATCGCATCGGATTCCAGACGCTGCAGTCCGCGGGCTTCGATGTGCGCGCGATGCCCGCCTTTTTCGAGAAGCTCCAGCGGTTTACCCGCATGAGCGATGAGGGTTCGGCGCCGGGATACCTGCGCTCGCACCCCCTCACCGTCGACCGGGTCGCGGACGCGCAGAACCGCGCGCAGAACGCGCCTTACCGCCAGCATGCCGACAGCCTGGAGTTCCACCTCGTGCGGGCAAAGCTTCGCGCCGAAGCCAGCGATCCGCGGGATGCAGTCTCGTATTTCAAGTCGGTCCTGCAGGACCGGCGATTTGCAAATGAAACGGCGGCTCACTACGGGATGGCGGTGGCGCTCTTGCGCAACCGGCAGTTTCCCGAGGCGAAGGCCGAAGTTGCCAGGCTGCGCAGCGGAACCGTCCGGAGCCCGATGTTCGAATCGCTGGCCGCGCGCGTGCTGCAGGGTGCCGGTGAAGGGGCCGCCGCGATTGCCCTCACCAAGGAAGCGATCGGCCGGTATCCGTACTACCGGCCACTGGTTTACAGCCACGTCGCCGCATTGCTCGAAGACAAGCGTGCCGACGAGGCCATGACGGTGCTTCGCGAGCAACTCAGGCTCTATCCCGGCAATGCACACCTGGTCGGCATGCAGGCAAGGGCATACGCGGCGCTCGGCAAGCGCTTGTTGCAGCACCAGACGCAGGCCGAAGTTCATGTGCTGCAGGCAAACCTGCGGGCGGCCGTGGAGCAGCTGCAGCTGGCCCAATCGGCGGGCGACGGCAATTTTTACGAGCTCTCGGCGGTGGAAGCACGCCTCAAGGAGATCCGCGCGCGCGTAGCCGCGGAGACCAAGCTGCCCCGATAGCTACTTGCGGGCCGGCTCGCAGTACGCCTCGTACAGGAGGTCGAAGGTCTTCTCGGCCTCGCGCAGGAGCTCGTCATCGCTGCCGGAGCGGCGCAACGCGCCCTGCAGCAGGGTCTGCACTCCGGCGGCTTCCGGCACGCGCGTCCCGCTGCGCACTTCGAGAAAACGCGCGATGCCGCCGACTTTCACGAGGGCCTCGTTGCCCTCCATGTCGAGCTGGGAGAGCATTTCCTCGAAAGTGATGCGGGTGCCGCTGTTGGCGAATCGCGCGCCGTCGAAGGCAAAGCCGACTGCGCCCGGCGGCGTGTCCTGCGCCTTGTCCAGCCAGGCCATGGTCGCTTCGGGATCGACGAACCGGCGGATCAGCCAGGAGCACGCAAGACGGTCGGCCCACAATGGGCGCCGCGTGGCCCACGTGCGGCCGAGAAATTTTTCCTTCGTCTTTGCGCCCGAAGCGGTCTGGGTTGGGAAAAGCAACTGGCGCACTTCGGCTTCGGCGTCAGCCAGCGCATCCTTGGCTTTTTCACGGGCGGGCGTGGGAAAGAAGTCGAGGAGGGCGATCGCGTCGAATTCGCGCCTCTGCTTGTGCAGCACGCGCGAAATCGCGCTGGGATCGGCCAGGCCGAACCCGACCCTGAGGCTCTCCACGGTCTTCGTCAGGTCTTCGTAGCGCGCGGAGCGGTCGAACAGCTTGCGAAAAGCCGCGAGCTGGGCATCGTCCAGCGGCGCCGCCTTGATCGCCTGCGCGCTGCCGGCGTTCATGCTGATGTACTCGACCAGCCGCTCGACGGCCTGGCGGTTGGCCGGCGTTTCGGGGAGCAGGAAAACGCCATCGCGCATGATGGCCGCCCCTAGCGCCTCGAAGGTCCGCATCACGCGCATTCGCGGCACAGGGTCGTCGGTGGGGAGCGTGGTTACGACCAGTAGCCAGCTGGTGGCACTTGTCGAAGGGGATTTGGACATGTGGTACGTGCCTCGATCGTCGCGTGCACGGTCGATTATTGCACAGCGATTCGACCCCAATGTGTGCGTACGGATTCAGCAGACAAGCCGCACTCACCACCTATTGCCCGAGTTGCTGCTACGAGACAAGGAATGAGAGGACCCGCCAAACTTCAGCGCGGCAAGATCAATTGCGCTTATCTATACATATGAACATCGGTCTTGCCCGCCGCGCCGAGCCTTCCGAGAATGAACGGATCGCGATACGAGAACTGGACGACTTTGGCTAACCTGGTCCCGCCGCACGGAGGAAGTGCCCTCAAGCCGCTGATTCTGGCGGGCGAATCGCTTGACGCCGAGCGCGCCCGGGCGCGGTCGTTGCGCCGGGTGACGGTCAGCTCGCGCGAAAGGGGCGACCTGATCATGCTCGGCATCGGGGGCTTCACGCCGCTCGACGGCTTTATGTCGCTCGCCGACTGGGAGGGGGTGTGCGGCGGCTGTCGCATGGCGTCAGGCCTCTTTTGGCCGATCCCGATCACGCTGTCGGTCGATGCCGAGACCGCTGGAGCAATTGGCCCGGGCACCGACATCGCACTTGCAGACCCCGAGAACGGCGAGCCGCTTGCCACCATGAAGGTGATGGAAAAGTACGCGATCGACAAGGCGCACGAGTGCACGACGGTGTTCCGCACCACGGATCCAGAGCACCCGGGCGTCAGGATGGTCATGCAGCAGCCCGAGGTGAACCTCGCCGGACCGGTGCAGGTGCTCTCCGACGGCGGGTTCAAGGCGAAGTACGGCGCGCTGTTCATGACGCCTGGCGAGACGCGCGCCGAATTCCAGCGGCTCGGCTGGTCACGCGTGGCGGCTTTTCAGACCCGAAATCCGATGCACCGCTCGCATGAGTATCTCGCCAAAGTGGCCATCGAGGTTTGTGATGGCGTTCTGGTGCACTCGCTGCTCGGCAACCTCAAGCCGGGCGACATCCCGGCTGACGTGCGTACCCGCGCGATTTCCGTGTTGATAGAGAAGTATTTCCGTTCGGGCACGGTGGTGCAGGCGGGCTACCCTCTGGACATGCGCTATGCCGGTCCGCGTGAAGCCCTTCTGCACGCATTGTTCCGGCAGAACTACGGCTGCTCGCACCAGATTCTCGGGCGCGACCACGCCGGTGTCGGCAGTTACTATGGGCCGTTCGACGCGCACCACGTCTTCGACGAAATTCCGGAGGGTGCGCTCCAGACGCAGCCGCTCAAGATGGACGTGGCTTTCTGGTGCTACCGCTGCGGGGGCATGGCCTCGGGACGCACCTGCGCGCATGGCGATGAGGACCGGCTTCAGGTTTCGGGCACGCAGCTGCGCAAGTGGCTGTCCGCGGGCGACCCGGTGCCGCCCGAGTTTAGCCGCCCGGAGGTGCTGGAGATCCTGCGCGAGTACTATGCCTCACTCGAAGCGGGCTAGAAGGTGGAAATCACATTGGGGGACAGATGTTCACGAACAATCCGTTTGCCGCATTGACCGATTTTTTGTCGCCTGCCGTCATGCAGACCTATGTCGTGGTCATGATTCTCCTGGTCGCCGCAGGAACGCTCTTCGACATCGTGCACAAGGGAAGCGCGAAGTATTTCTTCGAAAATTGGCGGAAATCGAAAGGCAAGGGAGCCAGGCAGATCGATGGCGGGGCATTGGTGTCGATTGCCGTCAAGACCGGTGTCGTCGATGTTCTGACTTCCGGCGAATTTTGCAACATGCGTCGCCGGGTCGCACACCTGCTGACCATGTACGGGTTCCTGATCTATGTCATCACGACCGCAATCATGGTGTTCGTCTATCCGACGCCCGCAGTCCCGGCCCCCGCGATTTTGCCGCAGTTGTGGTGGATTGGCGGTCTGATGATCTGCTTTGGCGGATACTGGTTCTGGTTTTTCATCCGCGTCGACGTCGCTGCAGAAGGGAAAACGCCTTTCCGCGTCATGCGAGCGGATCTGTTCATCCTCTCGCTTCTGGCAAGCTCAACTCTGGGCTTGATTTGGGCCTTCTTGCAGGCCAGAGGCAGTTCCGGTACCCACGTGTTCTTCGGCTTGTACATTATCGGTACGACGGTGCTGTTCGGGTCGGTGCCGTGGTCCAAGTTCGCGCACATGTTTTTCAAGCCCGCCGCGGCCTTCGAGAAAAGGGTATCCATGGCCAATGGTTCAGCCGAGAATCTGCCGACGCAGACCCGTGACGATCCCGAACTACAGAAAAGCCACTCTATGGAGCTGTTGCGGGACGCTCCGATGGACATGGGACTTGGCATCAAGCGCGAACCGCCGCGCCACTATTAGAAAACACCCCGCAAGTCCTATCGGAACAGATCAAGGAGCCTACTTATGCCTACCTTCGTTTATATGACAAGGTGCGACGGATGCGGACATTGCGTCGACATCTGTCCCTCGGACATCATGCACATCGATAAGACCTATCGCCGTGCCTACAACATCGAACCGAACATGTGCTGGGAGTGCTACGCCTGTGTCAAGGCCTGTCCGCAGAATGCGATCGATGTGCGCGGATATGCCGACTTTGCCCCGCTCGGTCACAGCGTTCGTGTCCAGCGAGACGAAAAGAAAGGCACGATCGCCTGGAAGATCAAATTCCGCAACGGCACGGAAAAGAATTTCCTGTCGCCCATCACCACCAAACCCTGGGGGACGGCGATCCCCAAGCTCGCGGATGTTCCCGCGCCCAGCAAGGAAATGCGCGACGGCGAGTTGTTGTACAACGAGCCGAAATATATCCGCATGGATGACGGCGGTCTGCATACGCTTAAGTCCAATGGACTCAAGATGAATAAAGGCGTGCACTACTGATGGCTTACGAAACGATCGTCGAAGAAGGCATCGATATTCTGGTCGTCGGTGCCGGCCTTGGCGGCACTGGTGCCGCATGGGAGGCCCGATTCTGGGGGCAGGACAAGAAGATTGTCATTGCCGAGAAGGCCAATATCGATCGCTCCGGTGCGGTCGCCCAGGGCCTGTACGCCATCAACTGCTATATGGGCACGCGCTGGGGCGAAAATAAGCCGGAGGACCATGTCCGCTACGCCCGCATCGACCTCATGGGGATGGTGCGCGAAGACCTGCTGTTCGATATGGCCCGTCACGTCGACTCCACGGTGCATCAGTTCGAAGAGTGGGGCCTGCCCATCATGAAGGACCCGAAAACCGGGCGCTATCTGCGTGAAGGGCGATGGCAGATCATGATTCACGGCGAGTCCTACAAGCCCATCGTGGCCGAGGCCGCCAAGAAATCGGCGGACAAGGTCTTCAACCGCGTCTGCGTCACCCACCTGCTGATGGACGACGCGAAGGAAAATAGGGTGGCCGGCGCCGTTGGCTTCAACGTCCGCACGGGCAACTACCACGTCTTCAAGTCCAAGGCCGTGATCTGCGGCGCGGGCGGCGCCTCCAACATCTTCAAGCCGCGTTCGGTGGGCGAAGGTTCCGGACGCACCTGGTATGCGCCCTGGTCCTCCGCGTCTGCCTATGGGCTCATGATCAACGCCGGCGCCAAAATGACGCAGATGGAAAATCGCATCGTGCTGGCGCGTTTCAAGGACGGTTATGGCCCGGTCGGCGCCTACTTCCTGCACCTGAAGACCTATACGCAAAACTGTCTGGGAGAAGAGTACGAATCCAAATGGTTCCCTGAACTGCAGAAAATGGTCGGCAAGGAATATCTCGATCCGGAAGCTTCGCACTTAACCCACAGGCCGATCCCGACCTGTCTACGCAACCATTGCATAATCAGTGAAGTCAATGCCGGCCGCGGCCCCATTCACATGGTGACCATGCAGGCCTTCCAGGATCCGCATCTGGAAGAGGTCGGCTGGGAAAACTTCCTCGGCATGACCGTCGGCCAGGCGGTTCTGTGGGCCTCCACCGATGTGGATCCCAAGCACGAGAATCCCGAGCTGACCACCTCCGAGCCCTACGTAATGGGCTCGCACGCGACCGGCTCTGGCGCCTGGTGCTCGGGTCCCGAGGACGTCTCCCCTCCCGAGTATTTCTGGGGCTACAACCGCATGACGACGATCGAGGGTCTGTTCGGCGCCGGTGACGCAGTCGGCGGCACGCCGCACGCCTTCTCATCGGGCTCGTTCACCGAGGGTCGTCTCGCCGCGAAGGCCGCCTGCAAATACATCGACGACGGAAAGGGCGAAGGCATCGTCGTATCCGATGAGCAGATCAACCGCCGCAAGAAAGAGATCTTCAAGCCCCTGGAGCACTACAAGACCTACCGCAATGCGATCGTGGCGGGCTCCGTCAACCCGCACTACATCAATCCCCGGCAGGGCCTGGACCGTCTGCAGAAGCTGATGGACGAGTATTGCGGCGGAGTGACCGTCAACTACATGACCAACGAGAAGCTCCTGAATATCGGTCTCAAGAAGCTCGAGATCATGGAAGAAGACCTCGAAAAATTGGCCGCTGAAGATATTCACGAGTTGCTGCGTGCGTGGGAATTGAAGCACCGTCATCGCGCCGCAGAGTGCGTCACGCAGCACACGCTGTTCCGCAAGGAAACCCGTTGGCCGGGTTACTACTACCGGGGCGACGCCATGAAGCTGGACGACGAAAACTGGCACGTGCTCACCGTTTCGCGTCGCGATCCGAAAACCGGCGAATACACCATGGAAAAGGCGCCTTGCTATCACCTGATTGCGGATGACGAGTAGCACTATCCCCGCGTGAATATCATAGAAAAAACCGATGAAGAGATCCTGGCAATGGCCGGTCCCCTGTGGCGCGACCTCGTCAAAAATTCGAACGAAGGAAAATACGGGGAATTCGTAAAGAACTTTTCCAATCCTATGGCGCTCGCCATGAATCACGTCGAGGCGGGCCGCCAGTTCGCAAAAAGTGAACTGGCGAGAAACCTGTCCGAAGACGTCGATTCGCTCGGCATCATCCGCCGGGGCGAGCATGTGACGGTTCTTTACCGGCAGCGAAGCACCAAGAAGCCGGGCGAATGGCTCGGCCGACTTGTCCTCGGTTATGAAAGTGAAGAACTCAAGATTTTTGGCGCGTCCATCTTCTGAGCATTGCGGACGGATTCGACACGAGTGAAACGATCCAATGACTGAAACCATCCAGGACGGCAAGTTCGTCGAACTAACCTACAAGGTGACCGACAAGAAATCGGGGCATGTCCTCACCAGGGTCGAGTTCCCGTTGGGCTATGTTCACGGACACAATGAAATTCTGGCCCCTTCCGTCCATGGGGAGCTGGAGGGCAAGTCAGCCGGTGACGTGATCGAAGTGCCAATCGATGGCAATCAGATCTTCGGTCCCAGGGACGAATCTCTGGTTTTTACCGATTCCCTCGAGAATGTCCCCGAGGAGTATCGGCAAATCGGCGCCTCCATCCTCATGGAAAGCGACACGGGCCAGACCCGCAGCTTTCTCGTGACGCAGATGGACGACGAGAGACTGACAGTCGACGGCAACAATCCGCTTTGCGGCAGAGCGGTCGTCTTTATACTCGAGATACTGACCGTGCGCGACGCAACGGATGAAGAGACAAGAGTGGGCGAGGCGATCGTTGCGGGCGCAGATATCGACCCGTCGCTCTTGAGGCCTGTTTAGGCAGCGGTGTTAAATTACATCGGCAAATTTCGGCTTTGGTTACTTGCGCTGGCAATCCTGAATTCACGGCAAAAAAGGTGACTTATGAGCGACCCAAAACCCCCCACCAAAGTTCCTGACGGCCAAACGCGTTTTTTTACAACGCGTCAGATGGCGCCAAACGAAAAAGGGTTTGTTGGTTACGAAACCGTCTGGAAACCGTTCCAGAAGGAAGTCGAATACAAGACGCCGAAAAAGCCGTAGGCGCCATGGGTTCGCTTGCCACCCGCTCCGACGCGTGGGCGGCCCGACGGACTACGCCGCCGACGAGCACCAGCGGGGCGACAACCGCATGCTGACGGCCGGCGGTACCGCAGGCAGGAAAAAGCCGACCCCGGGCCGGCTTTTTCGTTTCCGGGCCGGACTGCGCTACTTCGCCTCCAGCCCGGCGTAGTACTTGCGCAGCACCTCGAGCACCTCGGCGCGGCTGAACTCGGGCGGCACCGTGGCGCCCTCGCCCAGCCACTTGCGCAGTTGCGTGCCCGACACCTGCAACCGGTCAGCGTCGCCGTGCGGGCAGGTGCGGTTCGAGGCCATGCCGCCGCACTGGTAGCACCAGAAGGTCACGTCGAGCTTGAGCGCCTGGGTCTCCAGCGCGCCCGCCGGTATTTCGTCAAAGATGTGGTGCGCGTCGAAGGGTCCGTAATAGCTGCCCACGCCCGCGTGGTCGCGCCCGACGATCAGGTGCGAACAGCCGTAGTTCTGGCGAAACACCGCATGCAGCAGCGCCTCGCGCGGCCCCGCATAGCGCATGTCGAGCGGATAGCCCGCCTGCACGACGGTGCCTTCGCGAAAGTAGTTCGCGATGAGCGCCGCGATCGCCCGCGTGCGCACATCGGCGGGAATGTCGCCGGCCTTGAGGTTGCCCAGCAACGAATGCACCAGCACGCCGTCGCAGGTCTCGATCGCGACCTTGGCCAGGTACTCGTGGGAGCGGTGCATCGGGTTGCGCGTCTGGAAAGCCGCCACTTTCGACCAGCCCAGCCGCGCGAACTCGGCGCGGGTCTCCGCGGGCGTCATGAACAACGCGCCGTAGCGCGCCCTGAAGCCGCCGTCGGACAGTACCTTCACCGGGCCGGCGAGGTTGAACTCCCCCTGCGCCATGACCATCTTCACGCCAGGGTGCGCGTGGTCGGTGGTCCTGAACACCGACGCGCACTCGTGCGCCTTGTCGATCCGGTATTTCTCGGTCACCCGCAGGACCGCGAGACATTCACCGCCCTCGGGATCCTCCAGCGCGACGTCGTTGCCGACCTCGATCGAACCGGCAGCGCCCGCGTCGGCCGACAGCGTGATCGGGATCGGCCAGAACAGGCCGCCGGCCGTGCGGTAGCCGTCACAAACGCCTTGCCAGTCCGCGTGGGTCATGAACCCGTCGAGCGGCGTGAAGCCGCCGATACCGAGCATGATGAGATCGCCCCGCTCGCGCGAGGACACGACCAGCCGGTGCAGCGTGCGGGCGCGATCCTGCTCCGCCGCCAGTTCCTTGCCTGCGAGCAGTAGCGGCCGCAGCGGCCCGCCTCCATGGGGTGAGACCAGTTCCTTCACGTGTTCCTCCGGGGTCGTGCCGTTATTGGGATACCGCCAATACAGAATGCAGAATGATGCGCGGCCGCCCCTCGGCTGATCCTCCCGGGGCGGACCATGCCGTCGAGCGACTGAATCATAGACCAGCGACGGCGCCTTGAACACGGAGAACCCGGGCCTTTGGAGGCCATCCGGCAGGTCTTCCCTTCCCGCGTGAACGATCACAGGCCGTTTAACCCTTTTCGGGCCATCCCACCGTTTAACCCGGTCAAGGCGGCCGCACCCGGCCGTTCAAACTGGAGACGAACATGCTGATGCCCTCGCGCCTGACAGCCCTTTCCTTCGCGGTCGCCGCGGCCGTTGCCCCGGCTGCGAACAGTCAGAACGTAACCGACCCGACGGCTGCCCCCGGCATGGGCACCGCCCTCACCATCTACAGCACCGCCCAACCCGGTGCAATCCCGCCCGAACTGTACCGCGGCGGAGGCAACCGCGGCGCCAGCGTGCCCGGTTACGGTGTCGTGCGCGCCGAGCGCGAACTCGCGCTCATCCGCGGCCGCAACACCGTGCGCTTCACCGAGGTGGCCGCGTTCATCGACCCGACCACCGTCCAGTTCGAGTCGCTGACCGATCCCGCCGGCACCGGCGTCCTCGAGCAGAACTTCCAGTTCGACCTCGTCAGCCAGCAGAAGCTGCTCGAACGCTATATCGACAAAAAAGTGTCCGTGGACCAGATCCGCGGCAACCAGACCGAGACCTTCAGCGGGACCCTGCTTTCCATGGCCGGCGGCATGGTGCTGAAGCGCGAGGACGGCACGCTGCAACTGCTGCCGCACAACGCGGGCGTACGGCTGCCCGACCTGCCCGGCGGTCTGATCACCAAGCCGACGCTGGTGTGGGACATCAATGCCGCGCGTGCCGGCACCCACCGCACCCGCGTGTCGTACCAGACCAACGGCCTGACGTGGTGGTCCGACTACAACCTGACCTATAGCGAAGGCAAAACCGCCAACCAGTGCAAGCTTGATGTCGGGGCCTGGGTCAGCATCCTCAACCAGAGCGGCGCGTCCTATCCGGAAGCGAAGCTGAAGCTCGTGGCGGGCGACGTGCAACGCGTTGCACCCGTCGGACGCGTACGCAGGGATGCGGCCTATCCGGCAGCCGAGGCGGCCCTGCAGAGCAAGTCCGTCGGCTTCCAGGAAAAGGAATTCTTCGAATACCACCTCTACACGCTCGGCCGCCCGACCACGCTGCCGGACAACTCGACCAAGCAGATCGAGCTGTTCCCGGTCGCGCGCAACGTGCCCTGCGAGAAAACACTGGTCTATTATGGCCTGGCGCCCGGCAGCTTCGGCTTCTTCCCCAAGCCGATGACCGATCGCACCCACGGCACTGCCACGAACAAGAAGGTGGACGTCTACCTGGGCTTCAAAAACGGGCAGGAACAGAATCTCGGCGTGCCCCTGCCTGCCGGCCGCGTGCGCGTGTCCAAGCGCGACGACGCCGACGGCACGCTCGAGTTCATCGGCGAGGACACCATCGACCACACCGCCCGCAACGAGAATGTGCGCATCAAGCTCGGTTCCGCCTTCGACGTCGTCGGCGAGCGCAAGCAGCTCGACTTCAAGGTGGACCCCACCCGCAAGACCATGACCGAGGAGATCGAAGTACGCCTGCGCAACCAGAAGAAAGAGGCGGTCACCGTGCAGGTGAAAGAAAACCTTTACCGCTGGGTCAACTGGGAAATCGCCGCCCGTACGCACAGCTTTACCAAGGAAGATGCGCGCACGATCGTGTTCCCCGTCAAGATCGCCGCGGGCTCGGAGGCAGTGGTGCGCTACACGGTGCAATACTCCTGGTAACCGAAAGAACGGTAATGGGTAATGGGAGACCACCATTGCCGATTCCCTAATCCCTATTTCCCTTCACTCATCACTCATCACTCATCACCAACAGGCTACAATCCCGCCGTCATTATCCTGCGGAGCCTGTCATGGGATTCGGCCTGATCGTTGTCGTTGTACTCGGCGTTCTGCTGGTCGCGGTGGTGTATGCCGTCATGCTCTACAACAACCTCGTGCAGGTGAAGCACAACGTCACCAAGGCGTGGGCGAACATCGACGTGCTGTTGAAGCAGCGCCACGACGAACTGCCCAAACTGGTCGATGCCTGCAAGGAATACATGAAGTTCGAGCAGGACACGCTCACGAAGGTCATCGACGCGCGCGCGAAAGTATTCTCCGCCAGCCAGAGCCAGAACATGCCGGCGCTGGGCGCCGCCGAGGGCGAACTGCGCGCTGGCCTGGGCAAGCTGTTCGCGCTCGCCGAGGCCTACCCTGACCTGAAGTCCAACCAGAGTTTCCAGCAACTGCAGAGCCGCATTTCCGGGCTGGAGGATGGCATCGCCGACCGCCGCGAGTTCTACAACGAGTCCGTCAACATCAACAACGTCCGCATCGAGCAGTTTCCCGACGTGATCGTCGCCGGCATGTTCGGTTTCAAATCCTTCGCGCTTCTGGAATTCCAGGAAGCCGAAAAAGCCGACGTCAACGTCGGTCAACTCTTCAAGCAATAACCTCTGCGCGCGATGCGCGCCCTCTTCCGCGTCCACGCCTCGAACTGGCTGTTCGGCGGCGCCCACTTCGTGATCATCGCGATCGCGGCCCAGACCGAATCCCGGCTGGGCTGGGCGCTGGGCTGCGTCGCCATGTCCGCGGTATCGTTCTTCGCCTGGATCGCGAACTACCGCCGCTACCGCCGCTACCGCCTGATCGCCGACGTGCCGCTGTCGCAGGTGGCCACGGCCGCCCAAGGCTACGCTGAGCTGATCGGGCGCACCGAGACCCTGCCCGGCACCGAGCTGCGCAGTCCTTACCGCAGCGTGCCCATCCTGTGGTGCCGCTACCGCAAGGAGAAAAAATCCGGCGACAAATGGCGCACCGAGGAATCCGGCGAGATCGGCGACGTCTTCAATCTGCGCGACGCCAGTGGCGTCTGCACGGTGAACCTCCACCAGGCCGAGATCCACAACCGGCGGCAGGATCAGTGGGTGCGCGACGGCCATCGCTACACCGAACAGCGCATTTCCCCCGGTGACCGGGTCTACGCGCTCGGCGAGTTCATCACCCGGATGAAGCAGGAGGGCCTTTCCCTGACTGACGAGATGGGCCTGCTGCTCAATCGCTGGAAAGCGGATCGCGCCGGACTGCTCGCGCGCTTCGACGCGAATCGTGACGGCGAGATCGACCTGGCTGAATGGGAGGCCGCCCGCACCGCCGCACGCCGCGTCGTCGAGCCCCGCTATCTGAAACGGACGGTCGAGGCCCAGGCCATCCATACGATGCAGAAACCCGCGGACGGGCGCATCTTCCTGATCTCCACCGATGTGCAGGACTCGCTCGCCGCCCGCTTTCGCTGGTGGAGCATCGTACACGTCATCCTTTTCCTCGGCACGGCGGGGGGGGCGGTGGCGCTGTACGGCGGTTCCCTCTGATTGGCGGCACCATAGGTTTTCGCCGCCCGCCTCGCTACACTCCCCCCATGCGCTCCGACACCGTGCTATGCCTCTCCACCGGCGGTTTTCACCGCATGCACTACACGGACTGGGGCGACCCGTTGGCCAAGCGCGTCGTCGTCTGCGTGCATGGACTGACGCGCAACTGCCGCGATTTCGATGCGCTGGCCGCGGTCTTGGCCGAAGAGGCCCGTGTAGTCTGTCCCGACGTCGTCGGCCGCGGACAAAGCGACTGGCTGGCGCTGAAAGACGGCTACAACTACCCGCAGTACCTGTCCGACATGGCGGTGCTCCTCGCGCGCGTCCTGGCATGGCCGCCCGCCGGCCGCTGGCTGGACCGCCTGCACGCCTTCCTGCGCCACCGCTACGGCAGTCGGGAACTGTTATGGGTCGGCACATCCATGGGCGGATTGATCGGCATGCTGCTCGCCGCGCAGCCCCACTCGCCGATCCGCCGGCTGGTGATGAACGATGTCGGCCCGCTGATCCCGCGCCAGGCGCTGGAGCGGATCGGTCTCTACGTCGGCAAGTTTCCACACACGCAGACCTTCGACGAGATCAAGGCCTACGTGAAGGAGGTTTCGCGCCCCTTCGGCCCGCTGACCGACGAGCAATGGACGCACCTCACCCGGCATAACGCGAAACAATTCGACGACGGCACCTGGGGCATGAACTACGACCCCGGCATCGCGGACGTCTTCCGCGCCGGCGTGCTGAAGGACGTCGACCTGTGGCCCTATTACGACAGGGTGCAGTGCCCGACGCTCGTCATCCGCGGCGCCGAGTCGGACCTGCTGTCCGCGAAGACCGTGGCAGAGATGCGGACCCGCGGCCCGCGCCCGCAGGTCGTCGAGTTCGCGGGCGTCGGCCACGCGCCGATGCTGATGAGCGCCGACCAGATCGCGATCGTGCGGGACTTCCTGCGCGCGTGAGGCTTGCCTGTGGACGCCACCTGCGTGCGATGGCCGCGCTGCCGCTGCTGCTCGCCGCCTGCGGCGATCCCACCCCGCAACTCACCGTGATGCGCGACTATCTCAAGGCCAATCCGGAACGCGCCGAGCTCTGCGCACGGGCCGGCGTGCTGACGACGCAGGCGCACGAACTGCTGAAGACCAACCCGGACCCGATCGCGGTGTCGCATCTGCTGCTCAAGCAATACGCCCGCCCCGACTTCACGCCGGCCGAGCGAGCACGCCTCGAAACGATCTTTGTGGGCCACACCGGCCTGGCCGCAGAATTCAAGGGCCTCTCCGCCGAGACGCTGGGCGTCGCCTATCTCCAGCTTTGCCGCTTTCAGATCGGCGGCGGCCAGCCCGACTTCGGCGGTCCGGCGTGGGCGAAACGTCTCGACGCCGCCGAGCGCTGCGAACGCGACTTCCCTGCTGGCAACCCGCGCAAGGAATGCGTCGCCCGGGCCTTCCTGCAATCCTGACGGAGCTTGTCCGCCCGTGTAGCCCGCCCCCATGCCCATCAGCGCCATCACCGATTATCCCGGCTGGTTCGCGATCGACGTCACCGGCCACTACGCACTGGACGAAGCCTGGAAACTGATTCACCGCATCTTGGGCTAAGCCGGCGCCCGCCAGCGCAACCGCGTGCTGGTCGATCGGCTACTGGTGGAAGGCGACATCCCGGACTGGGAGCGTTTTTTCCTCGGCGTGGAAACCGCTGAAGCGCTGGCAGCGCGATCCAGATTGCGGTGACCGCGCGGGGCGAGAAAATCAACTGTTTCTGGGAAAACACGGCAGTCAACCGCGGCGTGCGCGCCGGTGTTTTTCGAACCGGCAGCAGGCCCAGACCTGGCTCCTGCGCGGCGCGCCGCCAGCCGGCGCCTAGAGCCTGCGGCGGCTCAGCCGCCGCAGGCCGTGAACTCGGCCTCGGTCAGGCGCCCGTCCCCGTCCTTGTCGCATTCCGCGAACCGCTGCCCGAGCGGACTGGACCAAAGTTCCTCGGGCGACAACACACCATCCTTGTTCCCGTCGAGTGCGGAAAAGGCTATCGGCGGAACCTCCACGACCGGGGGCGGCGGCTTCGGCGCCGCGCGCCCGGGGAAAAACCGATCGAGCATGTCCGGGCTGCCCATCACGAGAAACAGCGCCAGGGCGCCGGCACCGAACCCTACCCACTGCGGGCTGAGGCGGCGCCCGCGCTTGCCGGGATCCAGCGTCACCGTTTGCGTGTTGCGCGCCGTGGGCTCGTCGTCGGGCCCCGGCGCGGCCGCGGGCAGGCCGCCGGGCTGGGTCTGCACGTCGGTGGGCTGATAAACCTGACCCGCGAGGATGGCTTTCCACTCCTTGACCGAGCGCGGACGGTTCTTCTCGTCGAGCGCCATCCCGCGGTTGACCGCGTGCAGGAAGGGCGAGCTGTAGCGGTCCTTGGCCTTGATCAGGTCATCCATCACCGGATCGTTGCGCAAACGGGATACGGCATCGGGCGGGTTCTCGTTCGTCACCGCGCGGTATATCACCGCAGCCAACGAATAGATGTCGGTCCACGGACCCTGGTTGTCGCCGTCCTTGGCGTACTGCTCGAGCGGCGCGTAGCCAGGGCTCACGATGGAAGTCATCGTACGCGTGATATGCCCGGTGGCGAGCCGCGCGGACCCGAAATCGATCAGCAGCGGGCCGCCACCGTTGCGGATGAACAGGTTGGAGGGTTTGATATCGCGGTGCAGGAAGCCCTGCGCGTGCACGGCGGCCAGCCCGTCCAGCAGCGGCGTCAGCAGCTGCTTCAGGCTGAACTCGGACGGGAACGGCGCCTGCCGCAGCATCTTGCTGAAGGACTCGCCCTCCTCGTAGTTCATCACCATGTAGGCCGTGCCGTTGCCCTCGAAGTAGCGGTTCACGTGCACGATGTTGGGGTGCGTAAATCGCGCGAGCAGGCGGGCCTCCTGGAGGAAGCGGTCCAGGCCCCACTTGTAATCATGCTCGGTGCCGGTGTTGATCGGGACGATGGAGCCGTCCACCGCACGCACCGCGAGCTCGACCGGCAGGTATTCCTTGATGGCGACGTTCTTCTCGAGATGGGTGTCCCACCCGAGGTAGGTGATGCCGAAACCGCCAGATCCGAGGATCTGGTCGAGCCGGTATTCCAGCAACATCGAGCCGAGCGGCAGCGAGTTGCGATAATCGATGACGTCTACCATGAATGAGGTCGAATGTTACCGCACCGGGCCCTGGAGACCGGTCCCGGACACGTCTTTGTGCCGGACTTTTTGCATCGTCAACGGCACCGCATGTGCGTTGCGGAACATCCCCTGGGTTGTCGCATTGGTGGCTGACAACCTTGCCCCCGTTAGAGTTGGTATGTGCCGCTTCTCGGGCGATTGCGGCTTGGGGCGAATCATCGCCTAACCACCCGTAAAAAGCCAACCGCCCCGCCACTGGAAGCGCGCCACAGCGGTTGCCGTCGACACGACCGCGCCCGGTACAATAGCGCCCCATGCCAACCTCCCCTGCCCCCGGCATTGCCCTTGCCGCTTTCGACATGGCCGGCACCACGATCCGCGACAGCGGCCAGGTCCCCGCGGCCTTTGCAACGGTGCTCGCCCGTCACGGCGTCACCGTGACCGACGCCGCGCTCATTGCCGTCCGCGGCGCCGCCAAGCGCGAAGCGATCCACACGCTGCTGGCGCAGACCTTCCCGGAGGCGGCCGACCTGCCGGCCCGCACGGACCGCGCCTACGCCGACTTCCAGACGCATCTCGCCGACGTGTTCTCGCGCGGCGGTGTGCAGGCGATCGACGGCGCCGTGGAAACCTTCAGGACTCTGCGTGCTCGCGGCATCAAGGTCGCGCTCAATACCGGCTTCGACCGCGAGATGGCCCTGCTGATCCTGCGCGCGGTCGGCTGGGCCGACGCCACGGTGGACGCCATCGTCTGCGGCGAGGACGTGCCCGCGGGCAGGCCCGCGCCGTACCTCATCCACCGCTCGATGCAACTCACCGGCACGCACGACGTGCGCAGCGTGGCCGCCATCGGTGATACCACGCTCGACCTCGAAGCCGGACACAACGCCGGCTGCGGCATGATCGTGGGCGTGCTGTCGGGCGCGCACGAGCGCGCGCGGCTGGCGGCGAAACCCCATACCCACCTCATCGCCAGCGTCGCCGAGTTACCCGCGCTAATCGGTGTTTAGACAACGCCTGCCAGGCCACAATTACGATCAACCGCCGAGACGCAGAGCGCGCACAGAAATCCAAATCAATGAGAACAGCGGCGGTCTGGTTTTCCTGTTGAATTCTCTGCGGCTCATTCAGGTTTGTTGTTCTTCGCGTCCTTGTCGCCGTGGCGGCAAACCCGGTTTAGATCAGTAAACACATGAACATCATCGCCCGCCCCGTCCCCGAAGCCGCCGCCCGCGCGCTGGAAGCCGACGGCCTGCATCCGGCGCTCGCCCGCGTGCTGGCCGCGCGTGGCATCGAGGGCAGCGCGGCGCTGGACATGGCGCTCACGCGCCTGCTGCCCTGGACCTCGCTGGCCGGCATCGACCAGCTGGCGGTGCTGCTCGCCGATGCGATCGCCGCCCGACAACGGCTCGTAATCATCGCCGACTACGACTGCGACGGCGCCACCGCCTGCGCGGTGGGCGTGCTCGCGCTGCGCGCATTTGGGGCGCAAGTCGATTACTTGGTGCCGAACCGCTTTGAATACGGCTATGGGCTGACGCCCGAGATCGTACGCCTCGCGCGCGAAAAGCTCGCGCCCGACGTGCTGATCACCGTGGACAACGGCATCGCGAGCGTGGACGGCGTGGCCGAGGCCAACCGCCTCGGCATGCGGGTCATCGTGACCGATCATCACCTGCCCGGCTCCGAACTGCCGGCTGCCGCCTGCATCGTCAATCCGAACCAGCCGGGCTGCACCTTCCCCAGCAAGTCCATCGCCGGCGTCGGCGTGATGTTCTACTGCATGCTGGCCCTGCGCGCCGAGCTAAGAAAGCGCGGCGCGTTTGGGAATGCTGAAGTTCCCTCATCCCTCAAAGAACCCAATCTGGGTTCTTTGCTCGACCTCGTCGCGCTGGGCACCGTGGCCGACGTCGTCCGGCTCGACAACAACAACCGCATCCTCGTCAGCCAGGGCCTGCGCCGCATCCGCGCGGGACACGCGCGCCCCGGCATCCGGGCGCTGCTCAACGCGGCGGGACGCGAAACGCGGCGTGCCGCTGCCTACGACCTCGGCTTCGTGGTCGGACCGCGCCTGAACGCCGCCGGGCGCCTCACCGACATGTCGCTCGGCATCGAAGGACTGCTGGCCGAGGACCCTGCGCGCGCGGAAGCCATCGCGCAGCAGCTCGACCAGTTGAACCGCGAGCGGCGGGAGATCGAGGCCGGCATGCAGGAGACCGCCCTCGCCAGCCTCGAACAGATCACGCCCGAGGACAACTATTCGCTGTCGCTGTTCGATCCCGAATGGCACCAGGGTGTGATCGGCATCCTTGCCTCACGCCTGAAGGACCGTTATCACCGTCCCGCGATCGCCTTCGCGCGCGGCGGCGACGGCGAGATCAAGGGTTCGGGGCGCTCCATCGCCGGCCTGCACCTGCGCGATGCGCTCGATCTTGTCGCCAAGCGCGCACCGGACCTGATCCTGCGTTTCGGCGGCCACGCGGCGGCGGCCGGGCTGACGCTGCGCGAGACGGATTTCGGCCGCTTTCAGGAGGCCTTCGAGGCGGTCGCGCGCAGCTTGCTGACGGCAGGCGACCTCGCGAAAGTGATCGAAACCGACGGCACGCTGCCCACCGCGTGGCTGACGCTGGAAGCGGCGGAAGCGCTCGCGGAACCGGTCTGGGGACAGGGTTTCCCGCCGCCCGCCTTCGAGGGGGAGTTCGAGGTCCGCGAGCAGCGCATCGTCGGCACGCGTCATCTGAAGCTGAAGCTCGCCGTCGGGAGCCGCACGGTTGACGCCATCCTGTTCGGCCGCACCGAGCCCCTGCCCGACCATGTGCGCGCCGTCTACCGTCTCGCGGTCAATGAGTTCCGGGACGTCCGCAGCCTGCAGCTCATCGTCGAACACATTGCCTGACCACCCCTGCCCACACTGGGGAAAAGCGGTGCGCGTCGGCTATAATCGCGATTTTTCCGAGTCTCCGCAGTTCCGAACCCGAATGGAAGCTGAACGCATCAACGCCATCGCCCGGCGGCTGGAAGACCTCACCGGTCGTTCCGCCGAGCTCCGGAGGTATCTTTGACTTCGACGCGAAACGCCAGCGTCTTGAGGAAGTCTCCCGCCTGATCGAGGATCCCGCGGTGTGGAGTGACGCCAAGCGCGCTTCCGACCTCGGTCGTGAAAAGAAAAGCCTCGATGACCTCGTCGCCACGCTCGACAAGCTGGGGCAGGACCTCACGGACACCACCGAACTGTTCGACATGGCGCGCGGCGAGCAAGACGCCTCGACGCTCGTCACGCTGGAAACGGATGCTGCGGGCATCGAGAGAACCGTCGCCGGGCTTGAGTTCCGGCGCATGTTCTCGCAGCCCATGGACGCGAACAACTGCTTTGTCGACATCCAGTCCGGCTCCGGCGGCACCGAGGCGCAGGACTGGGCGCAGATCCTCGAGCGCATGTACCTGCGCTACTGCGAGCGCAAGGGCTACCAGGTGGAGATCCTCGAAGAGTCCGCCGGCGAGGTCGCCGGTATCAAGAGCGTGTCGTTCAAGGTCACCGGCGAATACGCCTACGGCCACCTGCGCACCGAATCAGGCGTGCACCGCCTCGTGCGCAAGTCGCCCTTCGACTCCAACAACCGCCGTCACACCTCCTTCGTCAGCGTCTTCGTGTATCCGGAAATCGACGACACCATCGAGATCGAGATCAACCCGGCGGACCTGCGCGTGGACACCTTCCGCGCCTCCGGTGCGGGCGGCCAGCACATCAACAAGACCGATTCCGCGATCCGCATCACGCATGCGCCAACCGGCATCGTGGTGCAATGCCAGAGCGACCGCTCGCAGCACCGCAACCGTGCGGAAGCCATGGCGATGCTGAAGGCGCGACTGTACGAACTCGAAATCCGCAAGCGCAACGAGGAAAAGCAGGCGATGGAGGACACCAAGACCGACATCGGCTGGGGCCACCAGATACGCTCCTACGTGCTCGACCAGTCGCGCATCAAGGACCTGCGCACCAATTACGAAGTCGGCAACACGCAGGCCGTGCTCGACGGCGGCCTCGACGATTTTATCTCCGCCAGCCTGAAACAGGGCGTTTAGGACGAGCCATGTCGGACGACACGCAAAAGGACGACGCAACCGCGCCAGATGACAACCAGATCATGGCGGAGCGCCGCGCCAAGCTGAAGGCGCTACGCGCGGACGGCTGGAACTTCCCCAACGATTTCCAGCGCGCCGACATGGCCGCGGAACTCGCCGAGCGCTGTGAAAGCCTCGACCGCGACACCCTCGACCTGAACCCCGTGGTGGTGCACGTCGCCGGCCGCATGATGTTGAAGCGCGTTATGGGCAAGGCGAGCTTCGCGACGCTGCAGGACCAGAGCGGCGCGATCCAGATCTACCTCACCGACAGTTTCCCCGGCAAGGCGCCGCACGCGGCCTTCAGGCACTACGACGTTGGCGACATCCTCGGCGTGCAGGGCGTGCTGTTCAAGACGCAGAAGGGCGAACTCACGGTGCGCGTGCGCGAGCTGAAGCTCCTCACCAAGGCGATCCGTCCGCTGCCCGAAAAATGGCACGGCCTGACCGACCAGGAGAGCCGCTACCGCCAGCGTTATCTCGACCTCATCTCCAACGAGGACAGCCGGCTCGTCTTCGTGCAGCGCTCGAAAGTCGTGCAGGCGGTGCGCGAGTTCCTGCTCAACCGGCGCTACCTCGAGGTCGAAACGCCGATGATGCAGCCCATCCCGGGCGGCGCCTCGGCGCGCCCCTTCGTCACGCACCACAACGCGCTCGACATGCAGTTCTACCTGCGCATCGCGCCGGAGCTCTACCTGAAGCGGCTGATCGTGGGCGGTTTCGACAAGGTGTTCGAGATCAACCGCAATTTCCGGAACGAGGGCATGTCGACCCGCCACAATCCGGAATTCACGATGCTCGAGTTCTACGTCGCCTTCCGCAACTACCACTACCTCATGGCGTTCACGGAGGAGATGCTGCGCAAGGTGGCAATGACGGTACACGGCACCACCAAGATCACCTACCAGGGCCGCGAGCTCGACTTCGAAAAGCCGTTCGCACGGCTGACCGTCGGGCAGGCGCTCCAGAAATACCACCCGGAATACACCGACGCGGTGCTCGCGGATGCAGACGCGCTGCGCACCCGCATCAAGGCATTGGGTCTCGAGGCCCGCAAGAATGACGGCGTGGGCGGCCTGCAGCTGACCCTGTTCGAGCATCTGGTCGAAACCCAGCTCTTCGAGCCGACCTTCATCATCGACTATCCGGCGGAAGTCTCGCCGCTCGCGCGCCGCAGCGACAAGAACCCGGCCATCACCGAGCGCTTCGAGCTGTACATCGCCGGCCGCGAACTGGCTAACGGCTTCTCGGAGCTGAACGACCCCGAGGATCAGGCCGCGCGCTTCCTCGAGCAGGTCAAGCAGCGCGAAGCCGGCGACCACGAGGCCATGTACTACGACGCCGATTACATCCGCGCGCTCGAGTACGGGATGCCGCCCACCGCCGGCGAAGGCATCGGTATCGACCGCCTGGTCATGCTGATGACCGACAGCCCCTCGATCCGTGACGTCATCCTGTTCCCCCATATGCGCCCCGAGTAGGCCCCGTATGTCCGCCAGCCCCATCCTCTGGAAGCCCTCTCCCGAACGCATCGCGCAGACCAATCTCACGACCTTCATGCGCGAGGTGCGCGGCCGTTGGCAGGTGGCGGTACCGGACTGGCGCGCGCTCTACCGCTGGTCGATCGAGCAGCCCGAGCAGTTCTGGCAATCGGTGTGGGAATTCGGCGGCGTCGTGGCCGAAACGCGCGGCGACACCGTGCTGGAGAACCCGGACCGCATGCCGGGCGCGCGCTTCTTCCCGGGGGCACGCCTGAACTTCGCGCAGAACCTGCTGCGCCGGAACGACGACACGCCCGCGATCATATTCTGGGGCGAGGATCGCCTGACCTCCACGGTGACCTGGGCCGAACTGCACCACGAAGTCTCACGCCTGCAGCAGGCGCTGGCCGCGGCCGGCGTCGGGCCAGGCGACCGCGTCGCCGCCTACATGCCCAATCTGCCGGGCGCCGTCATCGCGATGCTGGCGACCACCAGCCTCGGCGCGGTGTGGTCCTCCTGCTCACCCGATTTCGGCGTCAAGGGCGTGCTGGACCGCTTCAGCCAGATCGAGCCGACCATCCTGTTCGCGGCCGACGGTTATTTCTACAACGGCCGCGCGGTGAGCGTGCTCGACCGGGTGGCCGAGATCGCGGCGGAGCTGCCCACGCTCAAGCGCACGGTCGTGGTGCCCTACACCACGGGCACACCCGAACTGTCCGGGGTGCCCAACGCGGTCAGCGTGCATGACTTCATGGCGCCGCACCGGGCGGGCCCGGTGCGCTTCGCGTCGCTGCCCTTCAACCACCCGCTCTACATCCTGTACTCGTCGGGCACGACCGGCGTCCCCAAGTGCATCGTGCACGGCGCCGGCGGCACACTGCTGCAGCACCTGAAAGAACACCGGCTGCACAGCGACTTCAGGCCCGGCGACCGCGTCATGTACTACACGACCTGCGGCTGGATGATGTGGAACTGGCTGGTTGCAGCACTTGCCTCGGAGTGCACGCTGGTGCTCTACGACGGCTCGCCCTTCCTGCATCGCGGCAACATCCTGTTCGAACTGGCCGATGCCACCCGCATGACCGCCCTCGGCACCTCCGCCAAGTTCATCGACGCCATCGCCAAACTGGGCCTCAAGCCGGGCGCCACGCACAAGCTAGCGGACCTGCGCACCCTGCTGTCCACCGGGTCGCCGCTGTCGCCGGAAGCCTTCGACTACATCTACCGCGACATCAAGGCCGACCTCAACCTCGCCTCGATTTCCGGCGGGACCGACATCGTCTCCTGCTTCGTGCTCGGCAGTCCGGTGCTGCCCGTGCGGCGCGGCGAGATCCAGAGCCGCGGCCTGGGGCTCAAGGTCGAGGTCTACGGCGAGGCGGGCAAGCCCATGCGTGGTCACCAGGGAGAGCTCGTCTGCAGCGCACCCTTTCCCTGCATGCCGATCGGCTTCTGGAACGATCCGGACGGCAGCAAGTACCACGCCGCCTATTTCGAGCGCTTTCCCAACGTCTGGTGCCACGGCGACTGGTGTGAACTGACACCGAGCGACGGCGTCGTCATCTACGGCCGTTCAGATGCCGTGCTGAACCCCGGTGGCGTGCGCATCGGCACCGCCGAAATCTACCGCCAGGTCGAGCAGCTGGACGAGGTGGTGGAGAGCCTGGTCATCGGCCAGGACTGGAACAACGACATCCGCGTGGTGCTGTTCGTGAAGCTGCGCGATGGGCTGACGCTCGACGACGAACTGGTCGAACGCATCAAGCAGCAGGTCCGCACCAACACGACGCCGCGGCACGTGCCGGACCGGGTGCTGCAGGTGGCCGACATTCCGCGCACCAAGAGCGGGAAGATCGTTGAACTCGCGGTGCGCGACGTGGTGCACGGCCGCCCCGTGCGCAACCGCGAGGCGCTCGCCAATCCGGAGGCGCTGGAACTCTACCGGGACCGGCCGGAGCTGCAGTAAGGGCGCGGCGCGCGGGCAGGCGCGGCGTCTACTCGTTCCAGAGTTGCCACCACTTGCCGCGGCTGACCTTGGCGCTGGCAATGTACTTGCTGTCGGGGAAGTTCTTCAGCAGCACGCGTTCCGCGTCGGTCCGCAGGTCCGTCATGCCGAGCGCGTCGTAGGCGCGCACCATGAGCACCAGCCCTTCTTCATTAGCCGGCGCCTGCGGGTAGGTCTTCAGCGCCGTCTGCGCGCGGTTGGCCGCCGCCAGGTAGGCGCCGCGCTTCATGTAGTAGCGCGCGACATGCACCTCGTGCGAGGCCAGCGCGTTAATCAGGTAATTCATGCGCAGGATGGCGTCCGGTGCGTACTTGCTGTTGGGGAAGCGCTGCACCAGTTCCTTGAAGGTATCGAAGGCCTCGCGTGCCGCCTTGGGGTCGCGCTCGGTCAGGTCCTGCCCGGACACCATGCCCATCATGCCGAGGTCCTCGTTGAAGTTGGCGAGCCCCTTCAGGTAATAGGCGTAGTCGAGGTTGGCGTGGTTCGGATACAGTTTGATGAAGCGGTCGGCGGCCGCGATCGCGCTGGCCGTCTCCTTGTCCTTGTAATACGCGTAGGCGATCTCGATCTGCGCCTGCTGCGCGAACTGGCCGTAGGGGTAGCGCGCTTCCAGCTTCTCGTAGAGCTTGATCGCCTTTTCGTAGCCGCCGCTGTCGAGCTCGCCCTTGGCCTCGTTGTACAGCTTGGCTGCCGACCAGCCCTTGGTCTCATCCTGTTCGCCGGGCAGCAGGCTGCAGCCGCTCAGGGCGAAACAGAGGCCGGCAATAGCCGCTAGAGTGGAAAGGATGGCGCGCATCGTGGCTGGCGGTCTGGTAAGTTCGGTCGTTACGGATCAGGTTGGACGGTTCGGGTCCGGGTTGGTTCGCGAGGCCCGGCTGATCTCGAGGTCCGGTATCCCCCCCATGACGGTCGCCAAGCCCAAAAATTATAGCGCAGCCCCCGCGGCAGCCGCCGCGGAACCCGAAATCGAGTTCCGCCTGACCGCCGACGAGGCGGGCCTGCGCCTGGATCAGGCCCTGGCACGCCGCCTGCCCCAGCACTCCCGCGCGCGCCTGCAGCAATGGCTGCGTGAAGGCCGCATCCAGGTGACCGGGCGCGCCGCCGTGCCGAAAATGAAGGTGCTGGGCGGGGAGACCGTGCGCGTGGCGCCGCAGCCACCGCCCGAGGCCGGCGCGAATCTGCCGGAAGCCATCGCGCTCGACCTCGTGCATGAGGATGAAGCCTTGCTGATCGTGAACAAACCGCCCGGCCTGGTCGTGCATCCGGGCGCCGGCAACTGGAGCGGCACCCTGATGAACGCCCTCCTGCATCACTGTCCCGCGCTCGCCGGCGTGCCGCGCGCCGGCATCGTGCACCGGCTCGACAAGGACACGAGCGGCCTGCTGGCGGTCGCCAAGACCCTGCCGGCACAAACCTCGCTGGTGCGTCAGTTGCAGGCCCGCGAGGTCAAGCGCGAATACCTGGCGATCGCGCATGGCCGGATGCGCACGGCGGGCCGCGTCGCCGCGCCGATCGGGCGCGACCGCCGTCACCGCACGCGTATGGCCGTAACCGGCGGCGGACGCGAAGCCGTCACCCACTTCAGCATCCTCGAGCGCTACGCGCACGCCACACTCGTCGCCTGCCGCCTCGAGACCGGGCGCACGCACCAAATCCGCGTGCACCTGGCTTCGCTCGGCCATCCGCTGGTCGGCGATGCCACGTATGGCGGGCATCGCGCGGCCGCGAAGCTGCCGCCCTTCGGCCGCCAGGCCCTGCATGCGGAGCGCCTGGCGCTGGACCATCCCGTGCACGGCGACCGCAGGGAATGGATGGCGCCGTTGCCGGCCGACTTTGCCGCGCTGCTCGAGGCTCTGCGCAAGGCGGAGGCGGCATGAGCGAGCCTGGCCGGCTGGACGCGGAGTGGACGCCACCGCCCGGTGTATGCGCCTTCGTCACCACACGCGAAGGCGGCGCCGGCAGTGGCGCCTTCGCCTCCTTCAACCTCAGTTACCGTGTCGGCGACGAAACCGCCACCGTGGACAACAACCGCCGGCGGCTGCGCACCTGGCTGCCGGCCGAGCCGCGCTGGCTGCGGCAGGTGCACGGCAGCCACGTGGTCGATGCGGCCACCGTCACTGGCGACGTGAAAGCCGATGCCAGCGTGACCCGTCAACGCGGCGTCGTGTGCGCCATATCGGTGGCCGACTGCCTGCCCGTACTGTTCTGCGATCGCGCCGGCAGCGTCGTCGCCGCCGCGCATGCCGGCTGGCGCGGACTGGCCGGTGGCGTGCTCGAGAGCACGCTGGCCGCGATGCGATGCAACCCCGCTGACGTACTGGCGTGGCTGGGCCCCGGCATCGGCCCCACCGCCTTCGAGGTCGGCGCAGACGTCCACGCCGCCTTCACGGGGCAAGATCCGGCGACAGCCGATGCGTTTCGGCCGCACGCCCCGGGCAAATGGCTCTGCGACCTGTTCGCTCTCGCCCGCCTGCGCCTGGCGCAAGCCGGTGTCACGACGGTCCACGGCGGCGGGCACTGCACCTACCGGGACGCCACGCGTTTTTTCTCGTACCGTCGCGACCGGACCACCGGCCGCATGGCCGCGTTCGTCTGGCTGCAGGCGTTTTGACGGTTCCCGTGCGGCGCGGCCCCGCGCGAAGGCGCGGGCGTGGCACCCTCCGCCCGCTATAATCCCTGCCCGTCTCATCCGCCGTGGCCGCACGGGCCCCGGTTTTCCATGCACACCCTGTCCGCCATCCTGCTTGCGACCTTCGCCGGCGGCGTCCTCAGCGTTGTCGCCGCGGCCGCCGTCGCGTTGAACGCGCGGGTCACCCAGATTCCGCACTTCATCAGCTTCGCCGTCGGCGCGCTGCTCGGCGCGGCCTTCCTAGAGATCGTGCCGCATGCCTTCGGCAGCACCGACGACATCCAGGGCACCGCGCTCACCATCCTGCTCGCACTGCTGGGCTTCTTCGTCCTCGAAAAACTGGTGCTGTGGCGGCACTGCCACGAGGAGCTGTGCGAAGCGCACGACCCGCATGCGGTGCCAGTGCCTCCGGCCCCGATCGCCGCGCACCAGCACGATCATGGCCGCAGCGGCCTCATGATCATGATCGGCGACACCTTCCACAATTTCGTGGACGGCGTTCTGATCGCAGCGGCCTTCCTCGCGGATTTCCAGGTCGGCGTGGTGACGGCCGTGGCGATCATCGCGCACGAGGTGCCCTCTGAAGTCAGCGACTTCGTGATCCTGCTGCACTCGGGCTACAGCCGTCGCCAGGCATTCTGGATCAACCTGCTGTCCAGCGCAGCCATGGTGGCGGGCGGCCTGATCGGTTATCTGGCGCTCTCCGTCATGGAGCGCTGGATTCCGACCATGCTCGCCATCGCAGCCGCCAGCATGCTGTACGTGGCGGTAGCGGACCTGATCCCCGGTCTGCACAAGCGCACGGGGCTGGGACAGACAGCACAACAGGTCGGCCTGATCGCGGCCGGCGTGGCCGCCATCGGCCTGACCGGTTTCCTCGCGCATGGCTGATCCCACGGACGACACGGCGCAACGCCAGGCCGCGCTGGCGGCGATGATCGAGCGGCTCGGCAAGGCCGGGGCGGAGTTCGCGCAAACGATCCTGCGCCAGAACCAGCCCGCCGCCGCACAACAGAACGCCGAATGGATGCGCACGCTCGTCGCCGGTTTTGCGCGCAACCCCGAGGGCTGGCGTGCCCTCCAGGAACGCCTCTACGCCGGACACACGCAACTGTGGCAACGGCTCGCCGGGACCACCGACGGGAGTGCGGCCGGCGAAGAACCGGCGCCACTGAGCGACCGTCGCTTCCGCGGCGCCGAGTGGCGTGAACTGCCCTACTTCCGCTACCTGGCCGAGGCCTATCTGTTGAACGCGCAATGGCTGGGCGATGCCGTCGAGCAGACCGCGCTCGAGCCGCGCGACAAGGCGCGTCTGCGTTTCTACACGCGCCAGTGGATCGAGGCCGCCGCCCCGGCCAATGGCATCCTCACCAATCCGGAGGCGCTCAAGCTCGCCGCCGAGACACAGGGCGCCAGCCTCGCGCGCGGACTGGAGAATCTCGCCGCCGACCTCGCCAAAGGCCATGTCTCGATGACCGACGAGACGGCCTTCCAGGTTGGCCACGACCTGGCCGTCACCCCCGGCGCGGTCGTTTACGAAAATGACGTCATGCAGTTGCTGCAGTACGTGCCGGCGACGCAGACCGTGCACGCGCGACCGCTGGTGATGGTACCGCCGTGCATCAACAAGTACTACATCCTCGATCTGCAGCCCGCCAATTCCTTCGTCAGCCATGCCGTCGGGCAGGGTCATACGGTCTTCATGGTGTCCTGGAAGAACGCCCAGACTGAACTCGCGCACGCCACCTGGGACGATTACGTGGAGCACGGCGTGCTGCGGGCGCTGGCGGTGGCGGGCGCGATCTGCGGCGGCACGGAGGTCAACGCCCTCGGCTTCTGCATCGGCGGCACGCTGCTCGGCTGCGCGCTTGCCGTGCTGGCTGCGCGCGGCACGGACGAGTCGGTGGCCAGTACGACTTTCCTGACGACCATGCTCGATTTCAGCGACACCGGCGAGCTCGATGTCTTTGTGGACGCGGCCTACGTCGAACAGCGCGAGCAGGACTTCGCAGCCGGCGGCATCTTCCGCGGCCGCGATCTGATGCTGACCTTCTCCAGCCTCCGGCCGAACGACCTGATCTGGCCGTACGTGGTCAACAACTACCTGAAAGGCGGCAAACCCCCTGCCTTCGACCTGCTGTACTGGAACAGCGACAGCACCAACCTCGCCGGCCCGATGTACGCCTGGTACGTGCGCAACACCTATCTGGAAAACAATCTGCGCACGCCGGGCAAGGTCAGCGTCTGCGGCCTGCCGCTGGATCTCGGCCGCATTCCCCAGCCGGCGTACGTGCTGGCCACGCGCGAGGACCACATCGTGCCGTGGCGCACGGCCTACGCCAGCACGCAGTTGCTGACCGGGCCGCTCACCTTCACGCTGGCCGCCAGCGGGCACATCGCCGGGGTGGTCAATCCGGTGCAGCCGCAAAAACGCAATTTCTGGACCGCGCCCGGCGCGCCGCTTCCCGCGGATGCCGATGCGTGGTTCGCCGGCGCGCAGTCGCATCCCGGCAGCTGGTGGCCGCACTGGACCGTATGGCTGGCCGCCTACGGCGGTGGCCAGGTGCCCGCGCGGTTCGCACTCGGCAATGCCGACTGGCCCGTGATCGAGGCAGCCCCCGGCCGCTACGTGCGGGAGCGCTGCGACTGACCGATGCCGGCCCGGGGGCTGCATCGCTTCGTGATAATCTTTATTGCAACGATTTCATTTCCCGGAGGACACAACAACATGGCACGCATAGCGGTAGTGACCGGCGGTATGGGCGGACTCGGCGAGGCGATCTGCCTCAAACTCGCAAAGATGGGTTACACGGTGGTCACCACCCATTCCCCCGGCAACAAGAAAGCCCCCGAATGGCTGGCCGAGATGCAGAAACAGGGCCACAGCTTCCACGCCGTGGAGGCCGACGTCGCGGACTACGACTCCTGTCAGAAAGCCGTGGCGAAAATCCAGGCCGACGTCGGCGCCGTCGACGTGCTGGTGAACAACGCCGGCATCACGCGCGACACCACCTTCAAGAAAATGGACCGCGGCGCCTGGTCCGCCGTGATGAGCACCAACCTCGACAGTGTGTTCAACATGACCAAGCCGGTGGTCGACGGCATGGCGGAGCGCGGCTGGGGCCGCATCATCAACGTCTCGTCGGTGAACGGCCAGAAAGGCGCGTTCGGCCAGACCAACTACTCGGCGGCCAAGGCCGGCATGCACGGCTTCACCAAGGCGCTGGCGCTGGAGTACGCGCGCAAGGGGGTCACCGTCAACACGATTTCCCCGGGCTACATCGGTACCAAGATGGTGATGGCGATTCCAAAGGAAGTGCTCGACTCCAAGATCATCCCGCAGATCCCGCTGGGCCGTCTCGGCAAACCCGAAGAGGTCGCGGGCCTGGTCGCCTACCTGTGCTCGGACGAGGCGGCGTTCGTGACCGGCGCGAACATCGCCATCAACGGCGGCCAGCACATGCAGTAGTGCTGTGCGCGCGGGGATGCCGCCTGCATGCCGTGGCGTCCCGGTACGAACCCCTATTTTTTCTTCGTGACGGCGCCCGCGCTCATCAGCGCCTTGACATTGGCCTCCGCAGCATCCGAGGCCTGCTTGGCGGCCTTGCTCATGGTCTCGAAGGCGCTCTGGGACGACGCGAAGGCGGCCTTGATAGCGTTCACCGCGGGTTCCGCCCCGCCGGGCGCGTTTTTCAGCATTTCCTCCATCGCGCCCTGCATCTCCTGCCGCACCGAGTTGAACCGTTCCTCCATCACGCCCGCGACATCGTGCTGGGTCTGCGCCGCGATCTCGTAGACGCTGCGCGAGTAGCCGAGCGCGCGCTCGACCGCCTGCTCGGCCAGCTTGCTGCGCATGGCCAGCAGGCTCTCCGGATCGCCGGCCCCGGCCAGTGCCTGCGCGTTCATGGACTGCTCCGTCACGAAGGCCTTGGCCGCTTCCATCTGCAGGCGCATCAGGCGCTCGGCGGTCTCCACCGAAAGGCTCGCGAGCTTGAGTGCGGCATCCACGTTGCCCTTGCCCGCCGTACTGATCTGGTCGGTCAGTTTGTTCATTGCCGTGTCCTCTCGGTTGAAAATGGGATGCGCTGCGAAGGCCGGCGCGATGCGGCTGATTCTAAACCGGTTTTTTCTCGGCCATGCGGGTGCGAAAGCGTAGCTGCCCACCGCGGGCGGATCTGCGCATTCCTATGCCGCGATGGCTCAGGAATGACCCGATGCTGCCTTGCGGCACACCCGCCCTCTATGGCGTAAAATCCTGAATTCACGTAAGGTTTTAGGGTCTGGCTGGTCGTCTGTCGCCTCGCCCATTCGCCCATTCGCCCAACCGGTCGTCAATCACTACCCGGAAGCCATCCATGAGCAGCGAACCCGCAACGCAAAATGCCGCCGCACCGGAACGCCGGACGATCAAGAAGTACCCCAACCGCCGACTCTATGACACCACGACCTCCAGCTACATCACGCTGCAGGACGTGCGCAAACTGGTCCTCGAAAACATTGAGTTCAGGGTTGAGGACGCGAAAAGCAAGGAAGACCTGACCCGCAGCATCCTGCTGCAGATCATTCTTGAGGAAGAAAGCGGCAGTGGCGCCCCGATGTTCTCCAGCGACATGCTGTCGCAGATCATCCGCTTCTACGGCAACGCCATGCAGGGCATGCTCGGCAACTACCTCGACAAGAATATGCAGACTTTCACCGAGATCCAGAAGCGCATGCAGGAACAGTCGCGCGCGATCTACGGCGACACCCCGATGGTCAACAACGATGCGTGGACCGAGTTCCTGAAGATGCAGGGTCCCGCGATCCAGGGCCTGATGGGCCGCTACCTGGAGCAGAGCGCCAGCGCCTTCCTCGACATGCAGCAGCAGATGCAGAAGCAGACGCGCAACCTGTTCGGCACTTTTGCCTTCCCCAACTTCACCGCCAACCCCTTCGTGCCCGGGGGCGCGAAGCCGGAAGGCGACAGCACGGGCGCCCCTCCCGACGCGCCCCCGAAATCCGGGTCGTAAATTCCGGCTGCGCGCGGGCGGCGCCTGCGCAGCCCCGCCTACCCGTCCGCACCTCGGTATCCTCTTCCTTCGCATGTCCGCACCGCCGCCCAAGGTTGGTTTCGTTTCGCTCGGCTGCCCCAAGGCGCTGGTGGATTCAGAGCGCGTGCTCACCGAGCTGCGCGCCGAGGGCTACCTGATTTCGCCCTCCTACGCCGACGCCGACCTGGTTGTCGTCAACACCTGCGGCTTCATCGACGCGGCGGTGGAAGAGTCGCTGGCCGCCATCGGTGAAGCACTCGCCGAAAACGGCAAGGTGATTGTGACCGGCTGCCTCGGCGCGAAGGGCAGCATCGTGCGGGATACGCATCCGAAAGTGCTCGCCGTGACCGGCCCGCACCAAACGAACGCCGTGATGGCGGCGGTGCACGCCCATCTGCCCAAGCCGCACGACCCGCATACCGATCTCGTGCCGCCGCAGGGCGTGCGCCTGACCCCTCGGCACTACGCCTACCTGAAGATCGCGGAGGGCTGCAACCACCGCTGCACGTTCTGCATCATCCCTTCGATGCGGGGCGACCTGGTGAGCCGCCCGATCGGCGATGTGCTCAACGAGGCGCAGACGCTGGTCGCCTCCGGCGTGAAGGAACTGCTGGTCATCTCGCAGGACACCAGCGCCTATGGCGTCGACATCAAGTACCGCACCGGCTTCTGGAACGGACGGCCGGTGAAAACGCGCATGACGGAACTCGTGCAGGCGCTCGCCACGTTGAAAACACCGCAGGGCGAAACGCCATGGGTACGCCTGCATTACGTCTATCCTTACCCGCACGTGGATGAGGTCATTCCGCTGATGGCGGAAGGCAAGGTGACCCCCTACCTCGACATCCCGTTTCAGCACGCCAGCCCGCGCATCCTCAAGCTGATGAAGCGCCCCGCCAACGCGGAAGATACGCTCGCCCGCATCCGCACCTGGCGCGCGGCCTGCCCGGAACTCACGATCCGCAGCACCTTCATTGCCGGTTTCCCGGGGGAAACTGAGACCGAATTCGAGGAACTGCTGGCCTTTCTGGAGCAAGCCCAGCTCGATCGCGTCGGCTGCTTTGCCTACTCGCCCGTCGAGGGCGCCAAAGCCAACGCCCTGCCCGCCCCCGTTCCGGACGAAGTGCGTGAAGACCGTCGGGCGCGCTTCATGGCGGTACAGGAAAAGATCAGTGCTGCGCGCCTGCAGCGCAAGGTCGGCCGCACGCTGACCGTGCTGGTGGATGCCGCGGACAAAACCGGCGCCACCGCCCGCTCCGCCGCCGACGCGCCGGAGATCGACGGCGTGGTGCACGTGAAGCCGCAGCGCTCGCTCCAGGCCGGCGAATTCGCGCGCGTGCGCATCACCAAGGCCGATGCGCATGACCTCTGGGGTGAAGCTGTTCCGTCCGGCCGGTAACCACTTTTCGCATCCGCCGCTGCGGATATCCTTGATCTGCGCGGCCTGACGCGCTGCCGGCTACACCACTTTTTCCGCCTCGAAGAATCGCACCACATCCCCCACTGACCGCGTGCGGCGCATCGGCGGCAGGCTGGCCAGCAGTTTCTTGCCGTAGCCCTTGGTCACCAGGCGCGGATCGCAGATCATCAGCACGCCGCGATCGGCCTCGTCGCGGATCAGCCGGCCCGCCCCCTGCTTGAGCGTGATCGCGGCCGTGGGCAGCTGATATTCCAGGAAGGCGCTGCGCCCCTCGCGGTTCATCTTGTCGATGCGGGCGGCCAGCACCGGATCGTCCGGCGGCGCGAAGGGCAGCTTGTCGATCACCACCAGCGACAACGCTTCGCCGCGCACATCCACCCCCTGCCAGAACGACTGGCTGCCGACCAGCACCGCGTTGCCGAGCGCACGAAATTGCGTGAGCAGTTCGGTGCGCGAGCCATCGCCCTGCGCGAGCACCGGGAATTCCAGTCCGCGCTGCTTCAGCAGCTCTTCGATGTGCGCCTGCCCCTCACGCATGGCGCGCAGGCTGGTGAACAGCAGGAAGGTGCGGCCGCCGGCCGCTTCGATCGCCGGCAGCGCGGCTTCGACGACCGCGCGGGTATGCGCGGACGAGTTGGGCTCCGGCAGCCCCTCTGGTATGCACAGCAGGGCTTGGGACGCGTAGTCGAAGGGGCTCTCCCACGCATGGGTATCGGCCGCCTCCAGTCCCAGCTCGCCCACGTAATGCGCGAAATTGCCGCCGACCGACAGCGTGGCCGACGTGAAGATCCACGACCGCGCATGGTTCTCGATCTGCGCGCGGAAAATCTCCGCCACCGAAAGTGGCGTCGCATTGAGATGCAAGGCCTGGTGCAGCAACTCTACCCAGCGGACCTGCGCCTCGCTTTCCGCGTCGCGCCACGCCGCCAGCCGCTCGGCGAGCAGGTGCGTGCGCTCCAGGCACTTGGCGAGCCCTTCGCCGCGCGCGGCCTGTCTGTTCAGGCCTTCGGCAAGCGTGTCGAGCTTGTCTTCAACGATTTCCAGCGCCCGCTGGAAATCCCGGTTGCCGGTGACCGCGCTGCTGGCGAAGCGCCCGGTCTGCTCGCGGAAGACCAGCCGCAGGTCGCGCGCCGCCCGGTCGACCGCCAGCGCCAGCGCGGGCAGCTCGGCGCTGTCGCGCGCCTCGGCGACTGCGGTCAGGCGCGCATCGCGCGCCAGCTCGATCAGTTGCAGGGTGGACAGGCTGTCGCCGAAAAACAGGCTCGCAGTTTCCGGCAGTTGGTGCGCCTCGTCGAAAATCACCGTGTTGCATTTGGGCAGCAGTTCGGCGACCCCCTCGTCGCGCAGGGCCACATCCGCGAAAAAAAGATGGTGGTTGACGACCACGACGTCCGCGTCGAGCGCCGCCTTGCGCGCCTTCATCACGAAACATTTCTCGAAGAACTCGCATTCCGAGCCGAGGCAGTTGTCGCGGGTGGAGGTGACATGGCTCCAGATGCCGGCGTTCTCGGGCACGGCCGCGAGGTCGGCCTTGTCGCCGGTGGCCGTGCCGACAGCCCAGCCGGCGATGTTCGCGAGGTAATAGGCATCCTGCCGCTCCGCCAAGCGGCCTTCGTTCTGCGCCTGTCGCAGGTGGTAATGGCACAGGTAATTGGCGCGCCCCTTGAGCAGCGCGACCGTTACCGGCACCTCGAGCGCCCGGCGCACAGTGGGAATATCGCGGTCGAACAGCTGGTCCTGCAGCGTCTTGGTGCCGGTGGAGATGATGACCTTGCCGCCCGACAGCAGCGCGGGCACCAGATACGCTAACGTTTTTCCTGTGCCGGTGCCCGCCTCGGCCACCAGCACGCGCCCTCGGGAGATCGCGCTCGCCACCGCCTGCGCCATTTCCATCTGCATCGGACGCGCGCGAAAACCGTCGACGACGCGGGCCAGCCGTCCATTGGGAGAAAATGCGTCCTCGAGATCGCTCACAGGCGCGGATTATGCGGGGTTTACCCGGCCTTGCGCGGCTCCGCCCGGTGAGGTTGACCGGTGCCGGCCAGCACGACCACAATAACGACCCTTCTGCGGCATCCGTTCGCCGCAGAAGCAAAAGCAGAAACAAGAGGAGTTTCACCGTGCACACCGCCCTCCGATTCATGCTGGCCGCCGCTTCCTGTGCAATGCCTTACGCCGCCTGGAGTGCCGATGCGCCCGCCAAAGCGGCCAAGCCGGCCGCGAAAGCCCCGCGCGCGCCCACCACCGCCAAAATCACCGCGCCGCCGCAGCAGGTGAAGCCGGACCACCGGATGCAGTGCAAGGTCGGCCCGTATGAAAAGCAGGTGCGTTTCGTGATGGAGACGGCCAAGGGCAGGCCCGTTTACCTCGCCTACTGGAGCAGCAACGGCCCCTTCCGCTGTTCGTTCGAGTCGCGGCCGCAGGACGGCTACGCGACGTGGATGGACGCCAGCGCGGGCACCGTCATCAAGCTGATCAAGGGTACGGTGCTGATCGAGATCCAGGGCAATACGTATTCCGTCACCGCACGCGATGTCGACCGCATGACCTACTGCGGCACCGACGGCCTGATCAATGGGGTGCTGATCGTGCCGCGCAACGGCGGCGAATGCACCTGGAAGGAAACCACTTCCGCCGAGGCCGGCAACCTCAACTAGTCCAGCGCCGGGAGCGGTCGCGGGCACCCTAGCGGACTTCGTCCACCTTGAGGAAGATGCGGCGGCTCTCCTGCACCGCAGACTCCCGCCGCGTGGCCAGCCCCGATTGCCGGTCACTCGACTGGGTGGTGCTGCCGCCCACCTCGATCCATTCCCCCAGCCGCCCGGACACCACCGTCGACGCCGACTGCACGTTGACCGCTCCCGGCTGGCGCGGATTGAAGCTGTCGGCCTGCGGCATGATCTCCAGCGTGACCTGGGTGCCCGATACGCGCGGGCGCACGCGGAACCCGGTGTTCGCCTCGACGTACTGGGCGCTGTCCACCACCTGCTCCACCACCTGGCCGTTGACGACCGTGCGCCGCACGCTGCGGGTGGGCACTGGGGCGGATTGCCCGACGTTGATGCTGGCCTCGTTGCCTTCCAGCACCTGCACGGTCTGCGTGCCCCGGCGGGCGCCGGTCGTCATGCCGCTGTCCACCCGCGCGCGGAAACGGTCGTCGCCGCTGCCGCCCTGGACGATGGCGCCGGTCGGCCGCCCGGGCTCGGGCGGGATCGTCACCCGGCCACGGTCCCCGCCGAAGCTACCGGACACCTCGGCAACGCTGCGCTCGCGCAGGACGTCCGCATCCTGCGCCACGGTGATCTGCAGACGCCGCGGCATGGCGTCCAGGGTCGCCAGGATCTGGCGGAGTTCGGCCAGGTTCTGCGGGGTGGTGCGGACGATCAGCTGGTTCTGGTAGCCGGAAAGCGTGCCGCTGCGGTCGAGGAAGGGCTGCAGGGCCGGGATGATCTGCTCGGCCGTCCGGTAACGGAGGGGGATCACCTCCATCTGGGTCTGCGCCGCCGCACCGGTTGCGGCCAGCAGCAGGAGGGCGGCGGTGGCGCGCAGAAAGTGGCTAAGTATCCGTTTTTGCATGGTTTAGTGTATAAAGTCGCGCATGGCGAGCGGGTAGACGACCCTCGTTAGGGTGGCCTTCCCACCGATGGATAAGGCAGTGAAAAACCATTTACTTTCAGTGAAATAAGACATAAATTTCACCTATGGTATCAATATATTCAGGCCCCACTGCCACCCTACGTCTGCGGACACTTCTGGGCGCGCTGGTCGTGACCTTGTCGTTAGCTGCGCCTGGCCTGACATGGGCGGGTGAAGCCACGCCGGCGCCGGAGGTACAACCTGCCGCCGCCCAAGGTTATCTGGACCGTGCCCGCGAACTGGTCGTACAAGCTCTGTCGCTGATCGGCGTGCGTTACAAGTTTGGCGGCAACTCGCCGGATTCCGGGCTCGACTGCAGCGGTTTCGTGAACTACGTGTTCCGGCAGGTTGAAGGCAAACAACTGCCCCGCGACGCCATGGCCATGAGCAAGGTCGGCGACAAGATCGACAGTACCGACCTGCAGCCGGGCGATCTGGTGTTCTTCAATACCCGCCGGCGCCCCTACTCCCACGTCGGCATTTACGTCGGCGAACAACGGTTCATCCACGCGCCGAGCCGCGGTCGCGAGGTCGAGGTGGTCGACATGAGCGACCGCTACTGGCGCACCCGCTACAACGGCGCGCGCCGCGTGCCGTAGTTCCCTTTCCCTACGCTAGTTTCCCGCCCGCACCGTCTTCTCCGCGATCTTCAGGCGGATCGCCGGTAGCGCGGCCTGGGTGGCCCGCTCCCCCTCCAGAATCAGGACATGCCGGCTGTCGAAGTCGGTGCCGCGGGTTCCCGCGATGTCCGGCCGGATCACCACGTCGGCGCCAGCGAGCTCGTGCGCGGCAATGTTCTGCCCCATGATCGCGTAGGTCTGCAGCAGCAGATCCACCGAATCGCGCGTTTTGCCCGCCGTCGGGCGAGCCGACACATCCACCGCGATCACGATGTCCGCGCCCATCGCCCGCGCCGCCTTGACCGGCACCGGGCTCGACAGTCCGCCGTCCACGTATTCCCGCCCATTGATGGTCATCGGCTGGAACACACCCGGTACGCTGCTGGAGGCCCGTACCGCCATGCCGGTGTTGCCGGTGCGGAACACCACCGACTCGCCGGTACGCAGGTCCGTCGCCACTACCCCGAAGGCGCGGTTCAGCTTTTCCAGCGGCCGGTTCTGGACCGCCTTATTGACGAAATTCTGCAACGCCTCCCCGCGGATGAACCCGCGGTCGGGCAGCGACCAGTCCGACAGCAGCGAGTCCTCCAGTTGCAGTGCGACCCGCTGCAGATCGAAGCCGCCGTAGCCCCCGGCATACAGGGCGCCCACGAAGCTCCCCGCGCTGGTGCCGACGATCAGATCGGGAACGATGCCCTGCGCCTCCAGCGCCTTGATCACACCTACGTGTGAAAAACCCCTCGCCGCACCGCCGCCGAGCACCAGGGCGATCCTGGGTGCGACAGCCGGCAGCGGCGCAAGCACGGGTTTCGGCGGCGGGCTGGTTGATGGCGGTCCCGGCATCAGCGAACAGCCAGCGGCTACCGCCAGCGCCGTGAGCGCGAGGCTGCGGGAGAGGAACGATTGCAGGGGTTTCGACATCGCCAAGTTTGACTCGATTGTAGGGATTTCGTTGAGCGTTCCCTCCGGAGGTGGTTCAGGACGGCCATGGCGCAGCCTCTTTCGGCATTGATGGCTATGTTTGCGAATGAGAATAATTCTTGTTATTATTCAAGAAGCAAACCCTGAGTCAACCCGTGCAACACAGGAAATTCCATGAAATTCAGGCTCTTGACCGCTTCCCTTATGGTCTTCTGGACGCTGGGCAGCCACGCTCAGTACAACGTCCTCAATCTCTATACCGCCCGCCACTATCAGACGGACGAAGCGTTTTACACCAACTTCACCAAGCATACCGGCATCAAGATCAACCGCATCGAAGGCGGTGAAGACGCGCTGTTCGAACGCATCAAGACGGAAGGCGCCAACAGCCCCGCAGACGTGTTCCTGACGGTGGACGTCGGCCGCATCTGGCAGGCCGAGCAGGCCGGCATCTTCGCGCCGGTGAAGTCCAAGGTGCTGGAGAGCCGCATCCCCGCGAATTACCGCGACCCCGACGGCCAGTGGTTCGGCTTTGCCGCCCGCGCGCGCGTCATCGTGATCAACAAGCTGCTGGTGAAACCCGGCGAGATCAAGAACTATGAAGACCTCGCCGATCCGAAATGGAAGGGCAAGGTCTGCGTGCGTTCCAGCGGCCACCCCTACCAGCTCTCGCTCATCGCCAGCATGATCGTCAATCTCGGCGAGGCGAAGGCACAGGAGTGGCTCAAGGGCCTGTCCAGCAACCTGGCACGGCAGCCCAAGGGCGGTGACACCGACCAGTTGCTGGCCGTGGCATCCGGCGAATGCGCCGTCGCGCTGTCCAACCAGTATTACTACGTGCGCCTGATGCGCTCGACCAAGCCGGACGAGATGAAGGTGTCCGAGCGCCTGCAGCTGATCTGGCCCAACCAGGACAATCGCGGCGTGTCGATGAACATATCCGGCGGCGGCATGCTGAAGAACGCGCCGCACCGGGAAGCCGCCGTCAGGTTCCTTGAATATCTGGCCAGTGACGAGGCCCAGGCTTACTTCGCAAACGGCAACAATGAATGGCCCGCCGTGCCGGGTGTGAAGTTCAGCAACCCCGCGCTCGAGTCGCTCGGCAAATTCAGGGCGGATGCGCTGAACCTTGCGATCCTCGGGAAATACCAGGTGATGGCGCAGAAATTCGCCGATGTCGCAGGTTACCGCTGACGGCGCTCCCCGTCCGCTGAACGGCCCCGCGGGCAGGGCCGTTTTTATTGCCTGCATTTATCGTCGTTCGCGTGCCATGCGCAGCGACATGACGATCAGCGGGACCAGCCCGACCGCCACGATCAGCAGCGCCGGCATCGCCGCCTCTGCAAGGCGTTCATCCCTGGTGAGGTTGTAGGCCTCGATCGCCAGCGTATCGAAATTGAACGGCCGCAGCGCGAAGGTGGCCGGCAGTTCCTTCATCACATCCACGAACACCAGCAGCGCCGCCGTCATCAGGCTGCCCGACAGCATGGGCGCGTGTACCCGCGCAAGGGTGCCCGCGGGCGTGGCGCCCAGACTGCGCGCGGCGTCTTCCATGGACGGCGTGATGCGGGTGAGCCCCGCATCCATCGATTGCAGGGCGATCGCGAGGAAACGCACGACATAGGCGTAGACCAGGGCCACGATGGTCCCGGTCAGCAGAAGTCCCATGCGGACACCGAACTGGGCGTACACCCAGTCCGCCAGGAGATTGTCGAGCCGCCCCAGAGGAAACAGGATGCCGACCGCGATGACGGCGCCGGGCATCGCGTAGCCCAGCCCGGCCGCCCGGTTGGCGAAAACCACCAGCGGGCGTCTGGTGAGACGCCCGGCGTAGGCGAGCACTATGGCGATGCCGACCGTGACCACGGCCGTCACGCCGGCCAGCGTGAAACTGTTGAAGGCGAGCGCAGCGATGCGCGCGGTCCAGCGCGCTTCCGGATCGGTCAGCGCCAGCTTGAGCAGGATCCCGGCCGGCAGCAGAAACCCTAACACGACGGGTGCGGCACAGGCGGCGAACGCGAGCCCGGCCGCCGCGCCTCGCAGGCGCTGCGGCGGCAGCGGCGAACGCGGCGCTGTGTTGTGGTACCGAGCCCGCCCGCGACTCCAGCGTTCCGCGAGGAGCACCAGCGCCACAAAGCCCAGCAGGCAGGCCGCCAGCTGGGCCGCGGCCACCTTGTCCTGCAAGGACTGCCACGCCCGGAAGATCCCGGTGGTGAAGGTCTGCACCGCAAAATAGGACACCGTGCCGAAATCGGCCAGCGTTTCCATCAAGGCCAGCGCAACCCCGGCCGCGACCGCCGGTCGGGCGAGCGGCAGGGCCACGCGGAAAAAGCTGCCCCAGCTTCCGTAGCCGAGCAGGCGCCCCGCCTCGAGCGCCGTGCGTGACTGGTTGAAGAACGCCGTGCGCGCCAGCAGGTACACGTAGGGATACAGGGCGAACGAGAACATGGCGATCGCGCCCGGCAGCGACCGCACGTCCGGGAACCAGTATTCGCGTACCTGCCAGCCCGTGACCGCGCGTAGCGCGCTCTGCACCGGGCCCGCGAATTGCAGCCAGTCGGTATAGGCGTACGCCATGACGTAAGCGGGCATCGCGAGCGGCAGTAGCAGAGTCCACTCCAGCAACCCGCGCCCGGGAAAGCGGTAGGCGGTCACCAGCCACGCGGACAGTACGCCCATGGACGCCACGCCGGCCGTCACCCCGAACATGAGCCCCAGCGTGTTGAGCACGTAACCCGGCAGCACGGTGTGCACCAGATGCGACCACGACGATTCGCCTGGCGCGAACACATGGCTTAGCACCACGGCGATCGGCAGGCCGACCAGCAACGTGATTGCCAGCGCCGTCCAGCCGAGCACCCCCAGCGGCGGCGCGTGCACGCGCACGGGAGGGGACGGGTCCGGCGCAGGCGCCGCAAGCACGGTCATGGAGAGGGTGATGGCAGTCAGTGGAGGCAGGTGATTCTAACAAAAGTGATTCTTGTTACCGTCGAGTGAAGCCGTATTAGAATCAGGGTGTTATGACCGATCAGACAGTCCACCCTCTGCTTGAACTGAACGCGGTCCGCCAGACCTATGGCGGGGAGGACATTGTCCGCGACCTGTCCCTCCGCTTGGCCCGCGGCGATATCGGCTGCCTGCTCGGCCCTTCGGGCAGCGGCAAAACGACCGTCCTGCGCTGCATCGCCGGCTTCGAGCCCATCTACGCCGGCACGATCCACCTCAACGGCGTGTGCGTGTCGGCGCCCGGCAACACCGTACCGCCCGAAGCGCGGCGCATCGGCATGGTGTTCCAGGACTACGCGCTGTTTCCGCACCTGACCGTGGCCGACAACATCGGCTTCGGCCTGCACGGCGTGCCGGCTGCCGACCGCCGGCGGCGCGTCGAGGCACTCATCGATACCGTGGGCCTGTCCGGGACTGCGGCCCGCTACACGCACGAGCTCTCGGGCGGACAGCAGCAGCGCGTCGCGCTGGCGCGCGCGCTCGCCCCGCAGCCCGACCTGCTGCTGCTGGACGAGCCCTTCTCCAACCTCGATGTCACCCTGCGCGAGCGCCTCGCGCTGGAAGTGCGCGACATCATCAAGCAGACGCGGACGACCGCCGTACTCGTGACCCACGATCAGCACGAGGCGTTTAACCTGGCAGACGAAATCGGCCTCATGCGCGAGGGCTGCATCGAACAGTGGGACACGCCCTATAACCTCTACCACCGCCCGGCAAGCCGTTTCGTCGCCGACTTTATTGGCCAGGGTCTTTTTCTGCACGGGGTGGTGGCCGACGGTCACCGCGTGCAGATCGCCCTCGGCGCACTGCCACTGAACGGGGCGCCCGACTGGCCAGCCGGCACTCAAGTCGACGTGTTGCTGCGGCCTGACGACGTGCTGCACGATGATGCGAGTCCGCTGCAGGCGGAGGTGCTGCACAAGGCGTTCCGTGGCGCGGAATTCATCTACACGCTGCAGATCGTGAGCGGCGAGCGCATCCTCTCCCTGGTGCCATCCCATCACAACCACGCGATAGGCGAAAAGATCGGCATTCGTCTCGAGGTGGACCACGTGGTGGCCTTCCCGCGCGAAGACCGCCCCGGGGTGTCACCGGGTTAGCGCGCGGCTTCGCGCTGCCGCTTCAGTTCGCGCGCCAGCTCGTGCACCGACAGCGCGTAGTTCACGCTGCGGTTGTAGCGCGTGATGACGTAAAAGTTTTCGAAGCCGGCGAGGTAGCCCGGGCCCGCCCCGGTGTCGATCTCCAAAAGCGTAACCAGCGTGTCATCGGCCGATGGCAGGTCGGGCGTCACCCCAACCGCGCGCAGACGGGCCACGGTGACATCCGGTTTCACGCCGCGTCCGAGCAGCGCACGGAACTCGGTGCCCTCCACTTCCGCCGCCGCCGCCACCGGTCCGCCGGTGACCCAGCCGAAGGCGCGGTAGTAGTTCGCCACGCTGCCGATCGCGTCCGCCACCTGCCACAGGTCGCGCCGGCCGTCGCCGTTGAAATCGACAGCGTATTGCCGATAGCTCGAAGGCAGGAACTGGGAAATGCCCATGGCGCCGGCGAACGAGCCTTTGATCGTGAACGGATCGAGGCCCAGCTCGGTCACCAGCAGCAGGAAGGCTTCCAGTTCGGCGCGGAACAATTCCGCGCGCGGCGGGTAGTGGAACGCGAGCGTCACCAGCGCATCGAGGACACGGTAACCGCCCGTGTTCCTACCGTAAAAAGTTTCTACGCCCAGCGTCGCGACGATCAGTTCCGGTGGCACGCCGTACGCCGCGGCAGCACGCTCCAGCGTCCCCGCATGCGCCTGCCAGAAGCGCGCGCCGGCCGCGATGCGGCGAGCGTCCACCACTGCCGGGCGGTAGAGATACCAGGGCCGGGCCGTCGCGGGCTGGGCCATCGCGCGCAGGATCCCCGGCTGCACCCGGCCCTGTTGCAGAATGCGCCGGAGCGACGCGTCGTCGAGGCCGTGCCTCTCGGCCACGACCTCGGCGAACGCGTTGAGCACGGATGGATCAGTTTGCGTGCCGATGGACGCCGAGACAGGACCATGCAGGGCGACGAGCACGAGCGGGATCACCCATCGCCAGCCCATGCGCCAGACCGCGGTGCCGTGCGTGGAATAATTAATGCCGTTCATTGCGGGATGCGATGCGTCTGCGCGAATTTACTCGCAGGGCTGTTTCTGAACTCCGACTTTGGCATAAAACATGCTCTCGATGTGCTCTTGATCGCACTCCCGTGCTCTCTCTGCATCGCTTCTGCGGAAATACAGACACTCACCAGGAGTCCACCTATGTCAGTCACTCCTCTACAGTCTCGGCTCCGCGCCATCATCCACCATCAGGCCTTTGCCGACCGCAACGACCAGGTCGTCCCGGATTACACGCTCGACCCGCAGGCGGAGGCGGAGGCGCACTTTCCGGCGGATCGCACGGCGACCGCTTACCGGCGCCTGCTGGCGGGCATGGGCCTCGGGAAAGTGGCGGTAAAAGAAACGCCCCTTTAGGCAGGGGCGTTTCAATGCTGGCGGAGGGGGTGGGATTCGAACCCACGATACGCTTGCACGTATGCCGGTTTTCGAGACCGGTACATTCAACCACTCTGCCACCCCTCCAGTTGAGCGTTATCCCGGGGGCGGCAGGGCCCGGAAAGCGCGCGATTCTAGCAAAAAGCCCGGAAACGGTCAGGCCGGCTTGGTGATCCGCTCCATCCCGCCCATATAGGGCCGCAACGCCGCGGGAACAGTCACGCTGCCGTCCGCGTTCTGTCCATTCTCCAGGACGGCGACCAGCGTGCGCCCCACGGCCAGCCCCGAGCCGTTGAGCGTGTGCACCAGCTCCGTCTTGTTCTTGTCGTTGCGGAAACGCGCCTGCAAACGCCGCGCCTGGTAGGTCTCGAAGTTGCTGCAGGAAGAAATCTCGCGATAGGCGTTCTGCCCCGGCAGCCAGACCTCGATGTCGTAGGTCTTGGCAGCCCCCGCGCCCATGTCGCCGGTACACAGGGTCATGGTCCGGAACGGCAGTTCAAGCTTCCTCAGGATCGTTTCGGCATGCCCGGTCAGCGCTTCCAGCGCCTCATACGACTGCTCCGGGTTGACGATCTGCACCAACTCGACCTTGTCGAACTGGTGCTGGCGGATCATGCCGCGCGTGTCCTTGCCGTAGGACCCCGCCTCGCTGCGGAAACACGGCGAGTGACACACGAACCTGAGCGGCAGCGCGTTGCCGGCCAGAATCTCATCGCGCACGATGTTAGTCACCGGCACTTCGGCTGTCGGGATGAGATAGAACTTGCCGCCGTCGCTGCGCGGCACGGCGAACAGGTCTTCCTCGAACTTCGGCAACTGGCCGGTGCCGCGCATGCTGGTCGCGTTGACCATGTAGGGCGTGTAGACCTCGGTGTAGCCGTGCTCCGCAGTGTGCACGTCGAGCATGAACTGTGCGAGCGCTCGGTGCAGCCGCGCCACTCCGCCCTTCAGCAGCGCAAACCGCGCCCCGGCGATCTTGGCCGCCGTGTCGAAGTCGAGTAGCCCCAGGCCCTCGCCCACGTCCACGTGATCCTTGACCGGAAAATCGAACGCACGCGGTGTACCAACACGGCGCACCTCCACGTTATCGTCCGCCGACTTCCCGGTCGGCACGCTCTCGTGCGGGACGTTGGGCACGCCCAGCAGGAAATCTTCCAGCCGGCCCTGTACGACGGCCAGTTCCTGCTCCAGCGCCTTGAGGCGCTCGGCCTGCGCGTTCACCTCGGCGATCAGGGCTGAAGCATCCTCGCCTTTACCCTTGGCCTGCCCCACCTGCTTGGAGATCTGGTTGCGATTGGCCTGCAGCGTCTGGGTTTCGGTCTGGATGCGCTTGCGATCACCTTCCAGCGCTTCGAAGCCAGCGACGTCGAGCACATAGCCGCGGTCGGCGAGCCGCTTCGCCACGCCCTGAATGTCGGTCCGTAAACGTTGTACGTCGAGCACTGTCCGCCCCGCTGAAAAAGCGCGATGTTCTCAGATTTCAGGGGCTTCGTGTGCGGGCTACAATCCTCGCCACCCGCAGGCCTGTAATCGCATTAGCGCAAGTTCAGAATGGAGAAAGCGCAATCTCATGTCCACGTCCCCGCTGTTTGCGCCCACCATGCCCGGCGCCGATCCCCAACCGCGTACCCCCGCAGTCAAGTTTCCACCGGGCGCGACGGACTGTCATGCCCACGTCTTCGGCCCGCAGACACAATTCCCGTATCCGTTGAATCCCAACTATGTGCCACCGGACGCCACGACCGACGACTACGTGCGGATGCTGCGCACCATCGGCTGCGATCGCGCGGTGCTGGTGCAGCCTTCCGTCTACCGCACCGACAACCGCTGCATGCTCGACGCAATGCGCTCCGGCAAGTTCGCGTTCCGGGGCGTCGCCGTCATTGGCGATGAAACCTCCGATGCCGACCTCAAGGACATGCACGCCGCGGGCGTGCGCGGCGTGCGGCTCAACCTTGCCTCGAAAGGCGCTGCCTCAGGCACCGACGCGGCGCTGCGCGTCGCACAGCGCATCGCGCCTTTGGGCTGGCACATCCAGTTTTTTCTCAACATCGCTCACGTGCCTGAAATCGCGCCACTGGTGCCCCGCCTGCCCCTGAACGTGGTGATCGACCATTTCGCGCTCGTGCCCGCCGAACAGGGTGTTGCCGGCGCGGGATTCCAGACCTTGCTGCGGATGGCGAAACAGCCAAACTGCTGGTTCAAGCTGATCGGCCCCTACCGCATCTCGCAGCAACCGCCGCAGTTTGCGAACGTCACGCCGCTGGCCCGCGCGCTGTTCGCAGCGGCGCCCAACCGCTGCGTCTGGGGCACCGACTGGCCGCATCCCAATACCGGCCACATCCCGAACGACGGCGATCTGGCAGACATGGTGCCTGACTGGCTGCCGGACGCTGCGGCTCGCCAGAGCGTTCTGGTGGACAATCCGGCCCGTTTATACGATTTCTGAGCCAGGATTGTCAGACCGCCCCTGACAAGCTTGGCCGTTGCGGGGTGTTAACGTGGCTGTGCTGCAACCGCCGGTTGCCAGCAATTGCCCAAGGAGAGTCACATGTACGCGAAATCCCTAGGACTGATGATACTGGCGCTGGCGGGCTTCGCTACCGCCGCATCCGCCGCCGAACCGACCAAGGACCAGCAGCGCGCCGCCATCCGCAAGGAAAGCGCCCAGATCCTCACCGCGCTTTACAAGGCTCATCCCGCAGCAAAAGAGAAGGTTGCCAAGGCACCCGGTTACGCCACGTTCAATGCCGGCGGCGTGACGGTATTGTTCATCGGTGGTACCGGCGGCCACGGCATGGCGGTAAACAACGCGACCAAAAAAGAAACCTTCATGGAGGCTGCGCAGATCTCCGTCGGGCTTGGCCTCGGTTTCAAGGATCAGAGCCTTGTCATGATCTTCAAAACCAAGGAGGCACTCGAGAAATTCGTGACCAAGGGCTGGGAATTCGGTGGTCAGGGCAGTGCCGCAGCCAAGACCGCCAAAACGGGGGGCGCTGCAGCCGCTGGTTCGGTGGATTACGGCGATTTTGAAGTCTATCAGCTCACCAAGAACGGTCTGATCGTGGAGGCCACGGTCACCGGCACCAAATATTCGGTCACTCCCGGGCTAAACTAATCGTCGCGGACCTTGCGGTCGCGGGCGGCGAGTTCTTTCAGCCGTCCGCGGATCTTCGCTTCCAGTCCGCGCTCCGTCGGCTCGTAGAAACGCACGGCCTCCATCCCGTCCGGCAGGTAATGTTCGCCGGCGGCATACGCGTCCGCCTCATCGTGGGCGTAGCGGTAGTCCTTGCCGTAGCCCAGTCCTTTCATCAGCTTGGTCGGCGCATTGCGCAGGTGCAACGGAACCGGGCGTGAGCCGTCCTGCTGCACGAACGCCCGCGCCGCGCCATAGGCTGCGTAGGCGGCATTGCTTTTGGCGGCGACGGCGAGATACAGCCCTGCTTCCGCGAGCGCCAGTTCGCCCTCTGGCGAACCCAGCCGCTCGTAGGTTTCGACGGCATCCAGCGTGATCCGCAGCGCGCGCGGATCGGCCAGGCCGATGTCCTCGATCGCCATGCGGATCAACCGCCGCCCGACGTAGAGCGGATCGGCGCCGCCGTCGAGCATGCGCGTGAGCCAATAGAGCGCCGCGTCGGGATTCGAGCCGCGCACGGACTTGTGCAGGGCCGAGATCTGGTCGTAGAAGGCCTCGCCGCCCTTGTCGAAACGCCGCACCGCTGCGGCCAGTGCCGTACGTGCGAACGCCTCGTCGACCGGCCCGGCGGCGCCGATTTCACGACTGGTGGCAAGTTGCTCGACCGCGTTCAGGAGCCGCCTCGCATCGCCGTCGGCATAGGCGACGATCAGATCCTTCGCGGCCGGCGCCACCTCCACTTCAGCCAGCACCTTTTCCTTCGCGCGCTCGAACAGCAGCCCCAGGTCTGCCTCCGACAGAGGCTCCAGCACGTAGACCGCCGCCCGCGAGAGCAGCGCAGAGTTCACCTCGAAGGACGGATTCTCCGTCGTGGCGCCGATGAAGGTGACCAGCCCCTGCTCCACAAAGGGCAGGAAGGCATCCTGCTGGCCCTTGTTGAAGCGATGGACCTCGTCCACGAACAGGATGGTCGACCGTCCGTGCTGGCGGAGCGCCAGCTCCGCCCGGGAGACCGCCTCACGGATGTCCTTCACGCCCGACAGGACGGCGGACAGCGCCTGGAACTCGGCCTTGAAGGCATTGGCCATGAGGCGCGCCAGCGTGGTCTTGCCCACGCCGGGCGGCCCCCACAGGATCATCGAATGCGGCTTGCCGGACTCGAACGCGCGCCGCAGCGGTTTGCCCGGCCCCAGCAGATGCGCCTGTCCGACGACTTCGTCCAGCGTGCGCGGACGCAGCAGTTCCGCAAGCGGGGCCGCTGGCGACGCCTGACTGGAAGGGTTGTTGCCCGCGAAGAGGTCATTCACCGCGGCGAAAACGCGCTATTCGGCGATCACGTCCGCCCCTTTGGGCGGCGTGAAGCGGAAGACTTCCGGCGCAATCTTCGGATTGCGTTCGATCGAGGCGAATTTCATCAGCGTGGTCTGGCCGAAGGCATCGCGCAGTTCCAGCGCCTCCAGCCCCTCCTTCCCGAAACCCATGCGCACGCGCTCGAAAGTGCTGTCCTTGGCTTTCGGCGTCGCCTCCACCCACTCCAGCCCCTCCTGCGATCCGATGTCAGACAGAGTGAAAGATTTTTCGATTTCATTGCTGCCGGCCAGCAGCGCCGCCGGTGTCGAACCCAGCGCGCGGTCGAGTTTGCGCATGGTCACCTGGTTCAGGTCCTTGTCGTAGATCCAGATGCGCGCTCCGTCCCCCACCAGCAGTTGCTCGTAGGGCTTCGAGTACTCCCAGCGGAAACGGCCGGGGCGGTGCAACTGCATGGTGCCGGTGGCCTCGGAGATGCGCTTCATGTTCTTGTCGACCACGACCTGCGCGAAACGCGCCTTGACCGTCTGGGTGTCGCGCAGATAGGCGCGCAAGGCATCCGTGCCGCCCGCGTGGGCGGCAGCCGTCCAGGTTGCGGCAGCAAGGATGAGAAGAAGGTGGCGTCGCATCAGAATTTGGGCGTCCGCTCGATCGCCGCAATCCGCCCTCCGCGCATCGTGACGACGGTAAAGAACGGGTTGGATGGAGTGGGCAGATAACTGTAGTTCTTCACAAAAAATCCTTGTATGTTTTCCAGTGATTCGAGGTCCGGCTTGCCGGCGCGCTCCAGCAGTTCCGCTTCGCTCATGCCGCGCTTGAGGTATACGTAAATCCCGAAATCCATGCCCCGCACCGGGGGCTTGGCCTGCTGCGCCTTGGCGCGCTCGGCAGCCGCCGCCGCCTCCTGTTCCTCGCGCTTGCGGCGCGCCTCGTCCGCGCGCTGCCCCTGGCACAGGATGGTGTAGCACTCTTTGGGGCCGTAGGTTTCATAGCCTTGCGGCGTGGTGTCGACGGTCTGTGCGCCCTTGGGCGGGGGACTGTCGCCATACACCGTGCGCCCCTTGTCGTCCTTCCACTTGTAGGCCTGCGCAGCGGCATGGCCCGTCACGACGATGAGGGCCAGCGACAAGCCACAACAAAAAAAGGATGCTCCCATGCGCCGATGATACGCCGCCTGCGGCAACCCGGATTCCCTCGGCCCTAACGTTCCTCGGCGCTCGCGTCCGGCGCCAGCACCTCGCGGTTGCCGTTGGACTGCATGGCCGACACCATGCCCGCGCGTTCCATCTGTTCAATCAGCCGTGCGGCGCGGTTATAGCCGATGCGCAAATGCCTTTGGACCAGGGAAATCGATGCACGGCGGGTCTTCAGCACGATCGCCACCGCCTGGTCGTACAGCGGGTCGGCCTCGCCGCTGCCGCCTTCCGCGCCGTCCACGCCCTCCCCGCCATCGGCGGCGGGCGCTTCCAGAATACTGTCGATATACTGCGGTTTGGCCAGCCCCTTGAGGTAATCGACGACATTGTGGACCTCGTGGTCGGCCACGAAAGCGCCGTGCACGCGTTGGGTGAGGCCCGTGCCCGGCGGCAGGTACAGCATGTCGCCCTGCCCGAGCAACGCCTCCGCACCCATCTGATCGAGGATGGTGCGCGAATCCACCCGTGCCGATACCTGGAAAGCGATACGGGTTGGAATGTTGGCCTTGATCAGGCCGGTAATCACATCGACCGACGGCCGCTGCGTCGCCAGGATCAGGTGGATGCCCGCCGCACGCGCCTTCTGCGCCAGCCGCGCGATCAGCTCCTCGACCTTCTTGCCGACCACCATCATGAGGTCGGCCAGCTCGTCGATCACGACCACGATCAGCGGCAATTCGCTCAGGGGCTCCGTCTCTTCCGGAGTTGCCGCCAGAGCTGCCGTCAGCGGATTCGGGATCGGCTTGCCGGCTTTTTCCGCATCGCGGATCTTCTGGTTGAAGCCGGCCAGATTGCGCACGCCGACGGCGGACATGATGCGGTAACGGCGGTCCATTTCGCCCACGCACCAGTTGAGCGCGTTGGAAGCTTGGCGCATGTCGGTCACCACGGGTGCCAGCAGATGCGGGATGCCCTCGTAGACCGACAACTCCAGCATTTTGGGATCGATCATGATGAGCCGCACCTGCTGGGCGGGCGCCTTGTACAGCAGCGACAGGATCATCGCGTTGATCGCCACCGACTTGCCGGAACCGGTCGTCCCGGCCACCAGCAGGTGCGGCATGCGCGCGAGATCGGCCACCACCGGATTGCCTGCGATGTCCTTGCCCAGCGCGATCGCGAGCGGTGAGCCCACGTCCGCATACACCTGCGACGACACGATCTCGGTCAGCCGCACAATCTGGCGCTCGGGATTCGGGATCTCCAGACCCATACAGCTCTTGCCGGGGATGGTTTCGACCACCCGGATGCTCACCACCGACAGCGCGCGCGCGAGATCGCGCACCAGGTTGATGATCTGGCTGCCCTTCACGCCGACGGCCGGTTCGATCTCGTAGCGCGTGATGACGGGGCCTGGATAGGCGGCGATGACCTTCACTTCCACGCCGAAATCCATCAGCTTCTTCTCGATCAGGCGCGAGGTGAATTCCAGGGTCTCGGTGCTGATGGTCGCGATCGATTTTTCCGGCTCGTCCAGGAGCTTCAGTGGCGGCAGTGGCGAGTCCGGCAGGTTTTCGAACAAGGGCACCTGCTTCTCGCGCTCCACGCGGGGCGACTTCGGAATCGCCGACGCGGCAGGTTCTATCCGGATCGGCGCATGCTCGACGACCAGCTTCTGCTTGGTCACCTCGACAATTTCTTCCCGCTCCACGGACGCCGCAGCGCCGGCCCGGCGGTCCTGCCATTCACCCCAGCGGGCGCCGGTCCAGCCCCAGGCAAATTCCAGCCCACGCCCCACGCGCTCGATCACGGTCAGCCAGGACATGCCGCTGAACAGCGACCAGCCGATCGCCATCAGGGTCAGCAGGATCAGCGTGCCGCCGGTAAAGCCCGCGGCTGCCGTCATGGCCCGCGCCATCGCATCGCCCAGCATGCCGCCGGGCATCTGCGGGAGAACGGCCTTCAAGCTGTGCAGGCGCAGCGCCTCGAGGCCGCAGCTGGAAACCAGCAACACGCCAAATCCGACAGCGGCGGCGATAGTCGAACGACGGTCCGTCTCCGGCGTCGTTTCGATCCGGCGGAATGACCAAACCACGCCCGCCAGGCACAGGACCACCCACCACCAGGCGGACAGCCCGAAGACATGCAGCAATACATCGGCTAGCCAGGCGCCTGCCCGCCCGCCGGAATTAGCGACCTGCTCGGTCGCCACACTGTGCGACCAGCCCGGGTCTGACCGATGGAAGGTGTAGAGCACCAGCGCGAGGTAGGCCGCCAGCGCGAGCAGGGCCAGCCACCACGACTCGCGGAGGAGGGATTTGAGCTTGGGCGGGAGCGGATTGGGCGCTCCCGGCCGTGCGCTTCGGTCGGTGAACAGCATGGATATGGTCGGAACCGGCTGGAATTATAGCCGCTAGGACTCCCCTCCGTGCAATCAAGGGTTTAGCGTCATCTCACTAGACGACACTTGAGGTTCTGGTGGACCGGGCGTCAAAAGCGCGAAACCCCGCGCTTGGCGGGGTTTCGGAACCAAAAAAGCGGGTTTCAGGCGTTTATTTGACCAGGCACTCTCCGGCTTGACCGCCGCCGCGCAAGGCCGGTCCGACGCCCAGCATGAAAGGCAGGTCCGTCAAGTTGAGGCCGGGATCGCCCTGCAGGATCTGGAGCTTGCCGTCCCGGCCCATCGCGAACTGGCCTTCGCCGATGGTCACGCTCTCGCTACCGCTCTGCATGATGTAGCTGCCGGTGTACGTGGTGTGATACAGGCCGGGCTCGATCTTGCCGCTCGAGCTCGTCGTCCCTTCGCAACCGCTGCTGCATTCCAGCGTATCCCCGGAAGAACCGCGGATGCCGATCGTGGCCGTCTGCGTACCGATTTTGTAGGCGTCCTGGTTGCCACGCTTGCCCACAAGTCCCGTGACCGTTCGCAACCCGCCCTTCAGCAGACGGAAGAAAGCATTGTCGCCTTGCGGCTGGTCCTGCACAAACCGATAGTCCTCGATCTTCATCTGCGTGTTGGGACGCATCGTCATCGAGCTGCCATCGGTGAAATTGATCTGCGCGTAGCTGTCGCGCTGGGTAGAAAGAGTGTCGCCCGGTTGCACGTCTGACTTCTGCGCCAGGATGCGCATGCTGCCGTCGGGCCGTTGCACGGACAGCGTGCCGGAGAGATGCTGAACCTGCCCCGCGCCGCCGGCTGCGGGTGCCGCCGCGAGTGCGGTGGCAGGTGCTTGAGCTGCGGCGGTACCGGCCGCGAGCATCCACGCGGCTGCAAGCGCACTGCACATCCGCTTCAGCAAAAAACCGTTCCGTTCGTTCGTAAGATTCATGGCGCGTTCTCCTGACCGTCCTTGGCCGGCATGTATGTAGGGCAAGTTATGCCTGCCCCTAGACCAATACAAGTGAATTTTCCCGCAAAATCATCGACTTCTGTGATGGATGCCACGTTATATCCTACCGTTCATCGGCAAATACCCGGGGCTTTCTTGTCATCGTCCTTCTTCAGCTCATCGGGAAGGATGCCGAGGTCCACCGCGCGCTGACGCTCGCCGTTGATGAAGTTGATGGCGGAGAGCACCTGATCACTAAGTCCGGCAGCACCGTAGGTGATCAGCAGGGAACTGCCGAGGATCGCGGACGCACCGCCGGCGAAGAACCCGGTGGAGGTCAAGGGATCCCAGACAACGTTCTCGATCCCGTTGACGAAGTAGCCGCCGCTGGAGCGCAGCGGGAAGAGGATGTTGATCGTCGTGGCCAAGTTGGCCTCTATCTTCGCAGTGCCGGCATTGGCCGTCAGGTAGATGCCGCCGCCGACGGTCAGATCGACGTCCGGATCGCCGTAGATACGCGCGTTGCCACCCGCCATGCCACCGGTGACGTTGACGTTGTTGCCGATGATCCCGCTGAAGTTGCCGCCGGTGGAACGGAAATCCGCCGTGCCACCGGTGGAGACCACGTTCAGGTTGGATGCCAGCACCGATACCGTGCCGCCGGTCACCGTCGTGTTGGTGACGTTGAGATCGCCGGCCACCACGCTCAGTGCGCCGCCCACGGTCGTGTTGCTGCCGCTGAAATTGACAGCGGCGCCGCTGAAGCCCGTGTCGAACGCCGTGGTGTAACCGCTGACGGCGAGAATGCCGGCCGCGGCGAATATCGCATTGGCGTCGCCCGTCAACGCGCCGTTGACGTTCATGTTGCCGGCGGACTGAATCTGGTAGCCGCCGCCACTGTTGTTGAAGCTCGCCCCGCCCCCGCCGATGTTAAACGCGGCGGCCGTGCTGTAAACGTTGATGTCGCCTGAGCCGGTGTTGGTCGCGGAGAAACCCGAACCGCCGGAGTCCGTCAGCAGCGGCGCCGAGGCTGTCCCGATGCCGCTGACCGCGGTGAGATTCGTCAAACCACCCACGCTCATGGGGCCCGCCAGGCTCCAGGTGTTGAGGCTTCCCGCCGTGTTAACGGTCAGGTTTCCGCCCACGTCGATCGCGCCCAACTGCAAGGGCGACGCGCTGGTGACGCTCGCATTGCCCGGGGTCGTCGCGCCGAACAGACCGATCATGTTCGCCGCATCCGTCAGCGTGACGTTGCCGGAGGCCGATATGCCGATGCCGCCGGTAACCGTGGCGCCCGGGTCCTGAGTCAGGGTCGTGGCGTAAAGGTTCGGGAACGCACTCGGCGAAATCGGCCCCTTGATGACGATGGGCGTATCGCCCGTCTGGCCAATGAGGAGGCCACCGCCGCTGCCGCTGATATTCGTCATGTTGTTGAGTTCGGCATTCGAAAGCTCAAGCGCGCTGCCGCTACCGCCCGGCGAACCCAGCCAGATCTCGCGGCCACCGGTACTGACGTTCACCCTGACGAAGTCCGAACTGCTCCGCACGGCCCCAGTGATATCCTGTCTCTTATACACATCTCCGAGCCCACGAGACTAAGGCGAATCTCGTATGCCGTCTTCTGCTTGAAA
>ENA-ORBV01001247-ORBV01001247.1-microbial-mat-metagenome-genome-assembly--contig:-NODE-1247-length-57177-cov-16.462312_pt1 | contig 57177 bp, 41 predicted proteins | sample MGYA00237777_ERZ505514 | MGnify/ENA primary metagenome ERZ505514 (study PRJEB26160, sample SAMN06269048) | microbial mat metagenome | isolation source: Oligotrophic lake microbial mat | place...
AGCAGAAGACGGCATACGAGATTCGCCTTAGTCTCGTGGGCTCGGAGATGTGTATAAGAGACAGGCGGTGCTACGGCTGCGGGGGCGGCCGCGGGCGCCGAAGGAGCGGGGGCAGGGGCTTGAGGCGGAGCAGGGACCGCGGCGCCGGCGACACCGATACGACCAACGACGGTGCCGACTTCCACCGTGGTTCCGGGTTGGATCAGGATTTCGGTGAGGACGCCCGCGATGGGCGAGGGAATTTCCGCATCGACCTTGTCAGTGGAGATCTCGAAGAGCGGCTCATCCCGTTTGACGGAATCGCCGATTTTCTTGAGCCACTTGGTGACGGTGCCCTCCGCGATGGATTCGCCCATCTGCGGCATGATCACGTCGGTCATTGTTACCTCACACGAAGAAGAAGGGCCTATTCAGAAGACGTCGCGGCCCGGGAGTCTCTCCAGCCGCCGGAATCGGGACTGCATAGTCTAGCCCGCATCCGCCGTGCGGACTCAGTACATGGCGAGCGCGCGAATCGCCTCGGCGATCTTTGCGGCGTTCGGCAGAAAGAACTCTTCAAGGGGCGGGGAATAGGGCACGGGCGTATCGGGCGGGGCCACCCGGACAATCGGGGCATCCAGATGCAGGAAGGCGTGTTCGGCGATCAAGGCCGCGATCTCGCCGCCTGGCCCCCCGGTTCGGGTGGCTTCGTGGACGATAAGCGCGCGCCCCGTCTTCTTGACCGTCTCCAGGATGCGCGTCCGGTCCATCGGGAGCAGGGTGCGCAGATCCACGACTTCGACGCTCACGCCCTCGGCGGCCACGATTTCCGCGGCTTCGATCGAGGAGTGAACCATGGCGCCGTAGGTCAGGATCGAGACATCGTCCCCGGCGCGCGCGATCCTCGCCTCGCCGATGGGCGTCGTGTAGTCGCCTTCGGGCACGTCCTCACGAATGCGCCGGTAGAGGAACTTGTGCTCCAGGAACAGCACCGGGTCGGGGTCGCGGATGGCCGCGATCATCAGGCCCTTGGCGTCGACCGCGGTGGCCGGCACAACGATCTTCAGGCCGGGAACGTTCATGAAGTACGCCTCCGGACTCTGGGAGTGGAACGGACCGCCGTGGACGCCGCCGCCTGCGGGGCCGCGGATCACGATGGGCACGCCGCCACCCCAGCGATACCGGCTCTTCGCGGCGTAGTTCACGATCTGGTTGAAGCCGCAGGCGATGAAGTCGATGAACTGGAGTTCGGCGATCGGCCTCATGCCGAAAAGCGAGGCCCCGATGGCCGCGCCGATGAGACCCGTTTCGGAAATAGGGGTGTCGATGATCCGCTCCGGTCCGAACTTCTCGAGAAACCCCTGGGTCACCCGGAACGCCCCGCCGTAGGCGCCCACGTCTTCGCCCAGGATGAAAACGCGGGAGTCGCGCATCATCTCCTGCTCCATGGCCTCGCGGATGGCTTCGAGGTAGGTGAGGACCGCCATCAGCCCTTTCCTTCCGCGCGTCTCGCCCTGAGGACGATGTCGGGCGTCGGGTCCTCGGCCTTCGAACCGAAGTAGACATCCGTAAGCCCCGAATCGGCGGGCGGCATGGGGGAGGCCTCAGCACTCGCAAGTTCGGTGACCAGCTCCTCGTCCGAGCGGGCCGCGATCGCGGCGAGGTCGCTCGCCGACATCCCGTTGCCGAGCAGGAACTTCTCGAAGAGGGCGATGGGATCGCGCTCGGCCCACTTCAAGACCTGCTCCCGCGGCACGTACTTCATGTCGTCGTGTTCGGCGTGGCCCTTCATCCGCATGGTCAGAGCTTCGATGAGCGTCGGCCCCAGACCCTGTCGGGCGCGCTGCACGGCGGCGCGGGTCGCGTCGTACACCGCGAGGACATCGTTGCCGTCCACCTGCTCGCCGAAACAGCCGTAGGCCTTGGCCCGATCCACGAAGCGCGGGTTCGCGGTCTGACGTGCGGTCGGCGTCGAGTAGGCCCAGCCATTGTTCTCGACGATGAGGACGAGGGGTGCTTTCTGCACACACGCGAAGTTGAGGCCTTCGTGGAAAGCGCCGGTGGAGGTTCCGCCGTCTCCGATCCAGGTGAGTGCCACCGTGCGCCGCCCGTTCATGCGTTCGGCCATCACCGCTCCGGTGAGGATCGGGATCATGTCCCCGAGCATCGAAATGACCGAGGGCATCGAGCCCTCGGGTGAGAGCCACCCGAAGTGGACGTTGAGGTCGCGGCCGCGGGTGGGCGAATCGGCTTTCGCCATGTACTGGCAGAAGATGTCGTGAGGGGAGCCGCCGCGCACGAGGATGGCGCCGAGGTTCCGGATCAGGGGTGTGAAGATGTCGCCGCGTTCGAGGGCGTAGGCACTGCCCACCGAGCAGGCTTCCTGTCCGAGGCTGCGGTACAAGCCGCCCACCACCTTGCCCTGCCGATACAGGTTCGAGAGCTTTTCTTCGAGCCCCCGGTTCAGCTTGAGGAAGTAGTAGAGCTCGAGGAGCTGTCCGCGGGTCAGGCGATCGGCGGAAGTCTTTTCCGAGGTCAAGAGACGGCGATTCTACCGGTCTCGGGGAAGAGAGAGATTCCTAGGAGCCGGGGCCTTTCGGCCCCTCGAGCACCTCCAGGGACACCGCCGCCTTCTCCAGATTTTCGAGAACCTGGTTCTTCCATACCTCGCCCGGGCTCGGAACTCCGGACTGGGGTGATACCCCGACCGCGCGATTGCGTCCGGTTGCCTTGGCCCGGTACAAAGACAGGTCGGTCAGCTCGATCACGGCATCGAGCGGAACCGTGGTGGGAGAGTCGGGATAGAAGGGGAACGTGGCGAAACCGACGGAGCACGTTCTTACGAGCGGTGCGCCTGCTCCGATGTCGAAGGGCTCCTTTCCGATCATGCGCACGATCCGGTTCGCGATCTCGCTGCGCGGGAGACCGGCCGCGCCCCGTGCGACGATCAGGAACTCTTCGCCGCCCCACCGGAAGATGAGGTCGGAGGTGCGCATGGCGGTTTTGAGGCGGGCCGCGGTCTGTCGCAGAACCGCGTCGCCCGCGGCGTGACCGTGGGTGTCGTTCACCAGCTTGAAGTGATCGAGATCGACGAGGAAGAGGTGAAGGGCGGGTGAACCCGGGCGGCAGGCGAGCGACACCTCGCCCTCGATCACCTCGGCGAAGTAGCGGCGATTCCGCAGCCCGGTCAGGGGATCCGTGAACGAAGCCTCGCGAAGTTCCGTGGTCTTCTCATCGACGATGGTCTCGAGCTCCCGCTGACGCTTCAGCAGAGTCCGGGTGCGGAGGCGGAGGGCGAGGACGAAGAGGCCCGCGACCGCTGCGATGCCAAGTGCCATGGCCCACGGCTTGAGGTACCAGGGGGCCAGAACCACGAACGCGAGGCCGGCCTCCTTGCCGATGCGGCCATATACATCCCGGGTCTCGACGCGGAACCGGTAGTTCCCCGGCCCGAGGTTCGTGTAGTCCTTCCGCGTCTCTTCCGTCCAGGCCGACCATTCGGCATCCTGACCGTCGAGCCGGAATCGGAACCGATTCCGTGAGACATCGTCGAGGCTCGAAGACGAAACCTCGAAGCGCAGCGGGGCGAGGTGCGGCAGGGCCGCCTCCAAAGCCGCGCCGGCGCCCCCGGAGAACAGTTCGGCCTGGTTCGACCAAACTCGCCTTACCTGCGCGGCGATGGCTCCGGAGGCGCTCTGGTCAAGGCTCGGGTCGTAGCGAAGGACGCCATCGTCGGTGGCCACCCATACCTCGGAATCCGACACCTCGAGAAAATCCAGAATGCGGCTGCCCCCAAACGCGCGCAGCAGCGCCGTGTTGCGCGCCACGAGGCCGCCCTTTCCCTCGTCCGCGAGGCGGAGGGGTCGTTTCGCCGAGGCGATCCAGAAGCCGCCATCGCGCGCGTCCTCGATCCGGAAGGCTCCCCGCCCCGGGCCGAGAGCCCCGGCCAACACGAGGTCCGTGGAGAGGCGTCCGCCCACCGGCTCGAGGACCGCCTCCGCGGTTCCGATGCGGACGCCATCGGCGAGGGGGATCACTTCCGCGAAGCCGCGGGAGAGGCCATCCTCTGCTCCGAAGCCCTGCAGCGCTGCGAGCTCAAGCTTTTCGCCGTTTCGCCGAGGCTCGCCCGAGATCACGACTCCGGTCACGAGCGACGCCCAGAGCCGGCCCTCCCGGTCTTCACCCACACTCGTGGCCTCGACGCCCGCCCAGTCGGGCGAACCCGCCGCGAAAGTCAGCGGATGATTTCCCGACCAGACCCCGCCCTCGCGCAGGAGAGCCGCGGGACCGGCTTGAGTGGCGAGCCAGATCCGGTTGGCGTCTTTCGATTTCGCGAACGCGCGGGTGAGACGGGAGTGAATGAGCCGCACCTCACCCCCTGGGCCAATCTCATAGACGCCCTCCGCGGTTGCGGCGAGCAGGGAGCCCGCGGAGAGGAGGGCGAACGATTGTTTTCGAAGCGCCGGTACGGGCTCGAAGGCGCGCTCGCCGCAAGCCCGGCGAAACACACCCTGCGAGGTGGCCGCGAAAATCGAGCCCCCGTGACTCGCGATGGACTCCACGATCCCCGGCAGCCCCTCGCGGGCGCTGAAGATCTCAACCGATGAGGGAATGAGCAGCTGGGCCACGCCGCCGCTCGTCCCGGCCCACAACGATCCCCGCGCGGCGTGCAGGCGGAGGATCGCGTTGTTGGGCAGGCCGCGTTCGGCGTCCAATTGGAAGAGGCGATTGCCGGAAGCGTCGATGACGAAAAGGCCGCTTCGGAGCGTGCCCACCGCGATGGAACCGTCATCGAGCCTTTGCACGCTCAGGATTTCCGACGAGGCCATCGCCGCGATCGAGGCGCCGAGAGGCGAGGGCCGCCCGGTCTTCAAATCGAACCTGAAGAGACCCCGGTCCTGCGTGCCGATGAGAAGCGTGCCGACCTCGCCCTGGGCGATTGTGGTCACCCGGAGGCCGCTAAACACCTCGCCGCCCCGCACCGACGCCCGTCCCTCGGAGCCGATGGTCACCAGTCCCTCGTCGCTGTCGTTCGCGTACAACACGTCGTTCACGAGGCCGGTCGCGGAGAAACGCCCCTTAGGCGTCACCGTCTGGAGCCGCCCGTTCGCGAGGATGGCGATCTTTTCCGGCGCGCGGAAGTACACCGCGCCGCTCAAGGACACCACGGTGTGCCACACGTCGGAGAAACTCCGATCTTCGGGCGGAAGCTGCGACTCGAGCGGCTGGTAGAGCAGCAGGCCGGTCGGGTCCTCGACCACCTCTCCGAAAGTCCTCGATCCCCCCGCGTACATCCGGCCGTCGGCGCCCGCCGCCACCGAAAGAGCCACCCCGGAACGGCCGAGCGGCGTCAGTCGGAAGTCGACGCCGTCATAGGTGAGCAGGCCGCTGTTGTTCGCCATCAGGACGAAACCGCGCGGGTGGGTGGCGACGTCGAAGATCTGCGGCCCGACGATGGCCCCCGCCGACTCCTCCATCGTTCTTGGCCGCACCACGTTTACGAACGGTGAGCCGGCGCAGGTCTCCTGGGCTTCGAGGAGAGATGGAGCGCCGAGGCAGGCAACAACAAGAGCAAGGAGCCGGGCAGGAAGAGAGCGCATGCGACCTTTTCTGGATTACGGGGGAAGGACGGAGTCTAGATGTTTCAAGGGGCCAGGTCTTTGGGAGGCTCCTCGGTTTGCGAGAATGGATCGTGATCGAAACCGTCTTTCTGGACGCCGGAGGAGTCCTCATCCACCCGAACTTCGATCGCGTGGCGAGGGCCCTCGTCGAACGGGGCGTCTCGACCACGGGGGCGGCGCTTCGCGCGGTCGAGCCCCTGGCGAAGCGCGACCTTGAAGACCCGTCGTTCATTCGGAGTTCGGACGACGACAGTCGCGGTCTCGTCTACTTCGCGACGGTGCTGCGCCGCGCCGGGATCGAGATCGATGAGCGGGTCCAGGACGCGCTCGCCGAGCTTCGCGCCTATCACGCCGCGCACAATCTCTGGGAGACGAAGGAGCCAGGTCTCATCTCCTTCCTGGAGCGCCTGCGCCATCGGGGCTTGAGGCGGGTGGTGGTCTCGAACGCGAACGGCACCCTGCACGCCCACTTCGACCGGCTCGGCCTGACCCCATACTTCGACGCCGTTTTTGATTCTTTCGTCGAAAAAGTCGAGAAGCCCGACCCGCGTTTTTTCGAGATAGCGCTCGCGAGGAGCGGGTCACGGAAGGAGACCACCGTCCACGTGGGCGACTTCTACGAGATCGACGTGGTGGGGGCGCGCCGCGCCGGCCTCGAGGCCATCCTGCTCGATCCCCAGGGCGTCAACCTCGACCGCGATTGTGTCCGCGTCGGGTCGCTCGACGAACTCGCCGTCCGGTTGGGCGCGTAACCGGTACGCGTCAGGGCGGCGCCAGGGTGCGCGCCTTCGCTGATTTCAACTCCTCGCGCAGGTTGTTCTCGACGCTGCCGCGGATCTTGCCGATGAGAGCGCTGCCGATCAGACCGCCTGGAGGGTCGATCCGGCTGCGGTACAGGTTCAGCAGGAAGAAGTCGTTTGCTCCCGGGCTCGAGGGAATCAGGGCCACGAGGTCGAGGCCCACGCGTACGAAATGGCTCGCGTAGATCTGCTTCGAGGAGATGAGGACCGGCCCCCGGGGATCCCGCCAGATCGACACGTGATAAACGGAAACCGTGGGCTTGGGGCCACCGCGTTCCTTGATCCAGTAGAAGAAGTCTTCCACGCCTTCAAGTTTTCCCACCGGGTAAGTGGAGATGTAGCGGTGGAATTCGGGAACGTAGCTGATGAGGTACCGGGCGCTGTCGAGAAGAACGCCGAACTCCCTCGAAGCGTCGATGGGGTGCTCCTTGTCGAGATAGGTCGCAAGCTCTCTGGCCCCGCCGTGCCGGTACGTCACCACGAAATCGACCATCACCTCGCGCAAAACCGCGGCTGCCCGGGAACGCGCATCGGGCGCATTCCAGTTGATGCCCGCGTGCATCCGCTCGATCGCGGAGCGCGCGAGCTTGAGGTCGCACTTTCCCGGCCGGCACTTCTTCGCGGCCTCGAAGTCTTCATCCTCGAGAGTCAGGCTGGAGACATCGCGGATATCGGGGGTGTCGCCGAACCTCCCGATCTCCGTGACCGTGCGTGAGTGCCTGAAGGAGGCGATGTCTTTGAACCGCTCCACGTAGCGTTCGGGGGCGGCGGCGATGCGGACCGCGCCGAAGACCGCCACGTCCGCCTTCTCGTCCGCCGGGAGTTGTTTGGTCACCACCTCGAAGGCTTCGAGGGCCGCCATCTGAGAGGGGTTGAGCTTGACGGTGCGGGTCAGGAACTCGACCATCGGCGATTCGGCCCCGGGTTTTTGAAGGGCCAGCGCGTTCGCGGCGCAAAACGTCAGCAGGAGGGTTAGAGCCCCGGTTCTCATCGCCTCCTACGCTACACCGAAGAACGCGCCTTCACCTGAAGGCTCATCGCCAGCAGGAGCAGGGAAACGAGGGCGCTCACGTAGCCCATCACCGCGTAGCCGACCGAAGAGAAGACCACACCGGAAAGGGCGCTGCCCGCACCCGCGAGGCTGGTGAGCACGAAGTCGTTGACGCTTTGAACCCGCGCCCGTTCACGCTGGGAGAGACGGTCTGAAAGCAGCGTCGACCCGCCCACGTAGCAGAAGTTCCATCCGAGGCCGAGGAGGAACAAGGCGATGGCCAGGGGCGTCACTTCCGTCGAGACCGTCGCGAGCAGGCAGGAGACGACGAGAACAACCGCCCCCACGCCGATGAGCGGCCCCCGGCCAAAGCGGTCGGCGATGCGGCCGGAGAAGATGGAGAACGCGTACATCCCGAACACATGCGATGACATCACCGCGGCGATGCTCGAGAGATCATGGTGGTGGTGCGACATGTGCAGCGAGGTGATCACCATCAGCATGACCATCACCACCTGGGCGATCGCCATGGTGAGCCCGGCGATTCGCACGCCGGGATCGGACAGGATCTGGCGAACCGTGCGGATGGGGGCCTCGGCCGTCACCTCCTGCGGTTGGATCTGGCGGGCGAGGATACCGGGATCAGGCCAGAGCAGGGCCACCACTAAAACGGCGCCGAGCGAGAAGAAGAAAGCGCTTGCCGCATAGGGGCCCGCGAGGGGTGGAACGCCGAGCGAGGAGGCCAACGCCGACATCGGCGCCACCAGTGACGGACCGAGCACGGCGCCCACCGTACCGCCAAGGACAACCGTCGAGATCGCGCGCCCCCGCTCCTCCGCGCGGTGAACCTCGCCGGCCATGAAACGCGCGAGTTGAAGCGCCGAGTTGGCGGCCCCCATCAAAGCGAGACCGAAAACAAAGCCCGGAAACGAATGCTGCACCACGAACAAAGACGCGAGCGACGCGCCGGCCACGCCCACGAGCAGACCGAGCACGAGGGTCCTCCGCCGGCCAAACGGATCCATCAAACGGCCCCACACCAGGGTGGCAAGAGCGCCGCCTGCCCAGTAGAACGCCGTGGGCACACCCGCGAACGAGGGGCGGCCCGACAGGAGCGCGCCGACGATCGGCGTGACCGTGGAGGCCACCAGGAAGCCCGCCGAACCCATCGCCTGGGCTCCGAAGAGCGTCCACTTGAGCTTTCGGGCCGCGGCGCGGGTGGACATCAGGACCGGAACGGGAGCGCCGCCACCTCGCATTCGACACCGCTCACGATGACCTTCGTTCCCGGCTCGGCGTGCGCGCGGTGCACGTATCCCATCGCTACCGGACCAAACGAGGGCGAGGTCCCGGCGCTGGTCACGCGTCCGATGACCTTCTCATCGGCAAGGATGTCGGCTCCCGCGTGGACCGGTGAGGCGCACCGCAATCCCAGAAGCTTCTTGTTGACGTTCCCGCCGCGCCCTTCAAGCCGGGCCACCACTTCCTGGCCGAGATAGCAGCCCTTCGACGCCGAGTGATAGACGTCCAGCTGGCCGGTTTCGTGGAGCAGGTTTTCCTCCCGCACATCGATGCCGTGCCAGGGGAGGCCCTCTTCGACGCGCAGTGTGTCGAGTGTTTTGGGCGCCATGGCATCGCCGAGGCGCGCCTGCAAGGCTTGCTCGATGGCGCTCGCCTGATGGGCGTCGGCGTGGAGTGTGAACCCTGCCGCGGGCAGGTCCCGGCCACGGCTCACCCGGACGCCACCCCCTTGGAACGGGGACGTGGAAAAAGTATCGACGGCCGCGGGGAGCGAGGTGAAGCCGCAGTCGGTGAGAACCTGGGGAGCCCGACCGCCAAACACACCGAAGATCACCGCCTCGATCTTCTCGAAACGCACGGGAGCGCCCACCTTGTAGTGGATGAAGGTCTCCACTACGGTGTCCCGGGTCGCGACCGGCAGTTCGCAGATCAAGGCATCGCTCTCGCACAACACGCGCATCCACGCGACCTGCTGACCCTTGAGGTTCATGAGCGCGGCCAGCCTGCTTTGGCCCGGGGCCAGGTTTGCGATGTCGTTCGAGAGCAGGTTGTGCAGGAACTTCGCGCGGTTGGGCCCGGCGACGCGGATCAGGCCGAGGTGGTCGGCGCGGATCCAGGCGGCGCCTTCGCGAACCCCGGTTACGGCATCTTCGATCCTCAAGGCCACCTAGCTTAATCGCCCGGGCCGGATATCATCGTGGGCTGCCGCACCACCCACCGAGGAGAAGGAATCCCCATGGCCGCCACCAAGATCATCGTCAAGAACAATGGTTCCATTCGCGTCGAAGGAGACTTCGAGATCGTCGATGAAACCGGAAAGGCCTTCGACCTGGCGGGCCGGGATGCCATTGGCCTGTGCCGCTGCGGCCAGTCGGCGAACAAGCCGTTTTGTGATGGCTCGCACGCCCGGTGCAGTTTCGTTTCGCCGATCGAGGCGCGCGCCCTGCCCCCGATGAAGCCGAAGGTTTAACCCCGGGCGTTTCGCGCGCCGCCTACGTCTCGAGGCAGGCGTCCATGGCGGCAAGGAGTGCCGCGGGTGCGGCGTCGACGAGGATCCGCGACCTCGCCGTCGCGGGAGCGAACCCTTCGCTCACCGCCTTCTCGATGACGCCGAGAAGCGCGTCGAAATAGCCGAGGACGTTGAGAAGCCCCACCGGCTTTCCGTGAAGTCCGATCTGATTCCAGGTCAGGATCTCGAAAAGTTCATCGAAGGTGCCGAGGCCTCCGGGCATCGCGATGAAACCGTCGGCGAGGTCGGCCAGGGTCTGCTTCCGCTCGTGCATGCTCGCGACCACGCGCAGTTCGACCTCGAGATACGCGCGCTCCTTCGTATTGAGATGGCTCGGGATAACGCCGATCACGCGTCCGCCCTCCTCCATCGCCGCGCGAGCGATTTCGCCCATCAGTCCGACGCCGCCGCCCCCGTAAACGAGCGTACGTCCCGACGTCGCCAGCAGCGCGCCAAGCTCACGCGCCGCCGCTGCATACCCGGGTTTCGCGCCCGGGTACGAGCCGCAGTAGACGCAGACCGATTCCATCGAGGGCATGGCCAGGGGATTTTCGCAGACCGGAAGGCTGGCTAGAGTTGAGGACCGCTGCGCCCCTGATGGGCACCTGACCACGCACGCCGAACGCCTGACTTCTGGTATCGTTCCCCTCCCTTTCGGAAGACGTACGTGGGCCTGTGGCGCAGCTGGGAGCGCGCTTGAATGGCATTCAAGAGGTCAGGGGTTCGATCCCCCTCAGGTCCACCATCTCTGAGGCGGGGGGCCGCAGTTCACCAACGGGCAGCCGTGCTCAGCCCCCCGCACCCCCGTCGCTACGGCGGGAGTGAATCCCACGATGCGAGAATCCGGGTCATGATTTCGATTCAGTCGGCTGCTCGGCCTCGGCACGCATGATTCGTCCTGAAGATGTCCGCGCGTGGGAGTACGTCCTTCCCGGCGGATGGAAGATCCTGGCCGGTAAGACCGACGAAGACAATGAGACCCTGAGTCTCCGCGTGGCGCGGGCTGGTGATTACTGGTTCCACGTCCACGGTGTCCCCGGCTCCCATGTCATCCTGCAAGGACCCGAGGGCGAGGAGCCCGACAAGGCGATGCTCAAGGTCGCGGCCTCAGTCGCCGCGTATCACAGCAAGGCGCGCAATGCCGGGGTTGTTCCGGTTTCCTGCACCCTCGCGCAGAACGTGAGCAAGCCGCGCGGCGCGAAGGTCGGCACGGTTGAGATTCGGCGGGAGACGACCCTCAAAGCGCGTCCGGGATTGCCGCCGGTTTGAAGAAATCGGTCGACGGCCAGGCGACGTAGAGCCCGAAATTGTGAGGCCGGTGCCCTCCGTGGTCGCCCACCCCGCGGTTCACTTCTTCGGGAAGTACCTGACGCCGGGTAGCGAAGCGAAATCCTCGTCCTGGGTCCACAGCGTTGCGCCGGCTCGTCGCGCGATCGTGTAGATGAGACTGTCCGCGAGGGGTAGATCTAACTGGGCCGCGTCCAGGGTGATCTCGCTGTCGACGTCCACAATCCGGCCGCTTCGCAGAAGGGCGGCCGCCTCAAGGGCCGCCGCCTCGCCCCGCTCTCGCCGCACCTTCTTCACCACTTCATACAGGACGAGGACGGGGACCACGAGTCGATCGGCCTCCTCGATGGCCGGGGCGAACAGGCGCGCGCGGGACGAGCCCGCAAAGTATTCAAGCCAGCCGGAGGAATCGACGACGTTGTCGGAGGTCACACCCGGTCGCGGTCTCGGGGAATGGAGGTGTCCATCCCCTTGAGGAACCCCCGAAGGTCGCTGGCCTTTCGGGCAGGCAGCAGTTCAATGCGGTCGCCATATCGGATCACCCGCATCTTGCCGCCGGCCTTGAGACCGAGCTGGTCCCGGAGGCGGCGCGGAATCACAACCTGGAACTTCGGAGAAATGGTGACGGTGTCCATATCGATGACTCTAGCGTACAACACCTGGATGATCGATGAGTGTACGAGAAGCCATCACGGCAGCAAACGAGCGCCCGTCCGGAGGAACCTCTAGCCGGGTTGCCACGCGCGCACATACGAAATAGCCATCGCGGCCGCGATGGCGAGGCAAAGAGGCGCGTAATAATGACGGTTGAGATCGTAGAAGGGCGTGCCGATCGCGTAAGAAAATACGCCAGGCGCGTGGGCGGCGATCCCGCGCAGCAAGAACACGACGCCGACCCCCCAATAACCCGCCGCCCACCAGGCTCGGGGAAGGCCAAGTTGCGGCGCACCCTGCCGTACGGCGACGATATAGGCGGCGCTCAGCAGCGCCAGCGCAACCGCCAGGCAAGCCCCAAGCCCCGGCATCGCGCCCCGCTGGAGGCCAACCACGCGCGCGACAAGGTCGGCCTCGGTCCGACCCGGCCAACGGCCGCCGAATCCCCAGTACACATGCAATACCCCAAGCGCGGTCAAGGTGACGATCACCGCCGCGGCGAGAATGTTCATCAGTGACGCGCCCGCTGATTGAAGTAGAGATCGAGGAGTTCGCGCAGTTCCGGATGCGCGGTCCGCATCGGCCCGGGCATTTCAAAGAACCCCTCGACGGCCACCGCCCAGAGTTCCGCCGGAGACTCGAGACCGTATTCGTCGAGCGGTGAGTCGCCCCCAACGAGCGCGACGCGAGTCTTTTCGAGGGCCTTCGACATCGCCTCGGCGAATGCGCCATGCACGTTCGAGGGCAGGCCGCCATAGTTCGGTGAGCCGCCCACGGAGGGCTCATCCTTGTCCAGAACGTGGGCGAACTCGTGGTAGCCCACGTGATAGCCGTCGTGCGGGTCCTCGAAGCTCTCCTCGAGCGAGGGCAGGGAAATCAGAATCGTGCCCCACGGATGCGCCTGCCCTGAGTGCTCCGGCGTGCTTTCGTCTTCGCCGCCCACGCGGTAGTCGCGGTCGAAATCGTCGGGGTACAGCAGGATCTCCGTGACGTCGGTCCACCGATGGCCCGGCCATCCGCTCGAAAGAGTGCAGGCCGAGGCGGCGACGAGGAGCTTGTCTTCGCGCTCGAGCGGGCCTTCGAGACTCACTCCGGTGATCCGCTGTCCGGTGAGGAAATGCGCCACCTGGTCCTCGAATTCGGCCTTCAATGCGCCGGTCATCTCGGAATAGGGATGGGACCAGTCCTTGAGGAACTCGCGGTCGGTTTCCGACAGCGGTGCGATCACCGGCTTCGAACCGAAAAGGCCCATCACATGGAACTTACCCTGTGCGAAGGGCGGCCGGAACCAGGCGCCCCCGCAGGGTTACTTCTTCTGAGCGTTGATCACGAGGTCCACGGTACTGCCGAGCTTCAGAGGCGTCCGGCCTTCGAACGCGACTTTGAGCGCCAACACACGGACATCGGTCGGCCGTGCAGGATCCTGGGGCTTGATCCGCCTCAGGGTCACGCTGCCCGGGATCTCCTCGACACGGCCGCGGAAACTCTCGCCGGGGAAACCGTCTGCGCGGATCTCGACCTCGGCCCCTATGTTCACGCGATCGGCGTCGGCTTCGTGGGCCTCGCCCTCGATGCGCAGGCGGTTCAAGTCGGCCACGATGAACGCAGGATCGCCGCGGTCCACCATCTGGCCCGCGTTCACGATGCGCGAGGTGAGAGTGCCCGCGATCGGCGCAACCAGGCGCGTCTTCGCGATGGTGGCGTCGAGACGGCGGATCGAGGCGTTCGCGGTTTCGATCCGCGCCTGCGTGATCTCGACATCGCGCGACGCCGCGTCGCGGTCGTGAGCGGGAAGAACGCCCTCGGCGAAGAGACGCAGTTGACGATCAGCGTTGAGCTGAGCGAGCTGTCTTTCCGCGACCGCCTCCACGAGCCGGGCCCGGGCTTCGTCACGGCTGGCGATCAGATCGCTCGCGTCGATCTCGGCGAGGACCTGACCCTTCTTCACGATGTCGCCTTCCTCCACGTTCACGCGCAGAAGGCGGCCGATCGCGTCCGCGCCGATCGTGACCTCGGCTCCCGGGTAGGCGACCACGCGGCCTTCCGCGGCGACCCCCGAGCCAGGCGCCGGGCTGGACGCGTTCGCCGGGGTCGACTCAGGGGAAGCCTGAGGCTGCGCCTGCATGACCGTGCCCGCGAGGAGGGCGAGCCCGATGCCCGCGAATGAAAGCAACACAAGACTGGATCGCATGATGGGGTCCTTTTGGAAGAGTCCGTCAGAATCAGGCCGCGTGGGCCTCGGGAAGAATCAGGCCATCGGCGATGCCCGCGACGCGGTCCGCGATGCGGCGGACCTTCGGGTCGTGAGTGACGATGATGAGGCCCTTGTTCTCGCTCTTGGCGAGACCGCGGAAGAGATCGAGGATCTGGACGCCGACCGCGGTATCGAGGTTTGCCGTGGGCTCGTCGGCGAGGAGGACGTCCGGCGACCCGGCCAGCGCGCGCGCGATGGCGACCCGCTGCTTCTGGCCACCCGAAAGATCTCGCGGCAGGAAGTTTTTCCGGTCCGAAAGACCCACGGCATCAAGCATGCGATCAGCCTCGACGAGGGCCTTCGCCCCTTTGTGCCCTTTGATTCCGAGCGCGTAGATGATGTTCTCGCGCGCGGTGAGGGCGGGAAAGAGATTGAACTGCTGGAAAACGAAGCCGATGGATTTCCGGCGGGCGTCGCGCAGGGCCTTGTCGTTGCCGCTGATGGCCTGGCCGCCGATGTGAACCTCGCCCGCGGTGGGCGTAAGGATGCAGCCCATGATCGAAAGAAGTGTGGTCTTGCCCGAGCCCGACGGCCCTTCGAGCGAGACGATCTCGCCCGCGGCTACGTCGAGACTCACCCCGCGCAGAACTTCCACGCGCTGGGAGCCTTCTTCGAAGGTCTTGCGGACGACGCGTGCTTCAAGCACTTTCTTCATGGATATCAACCTCGGAAGACGAGTGCGGGATCGATGAGAGCCACGCGGCGGAAAGAGAAGAGAGCGGCGGCGAGGCACATCGCCACGGTGCCGACGAACACGACGCCGGAGAACTGGGGGGTCAGCAAGACGGTGAGGTGGAGGCTCGCCATGGCCGGGCGCACCGCGTAGGAAGCGCCCGCACCGAGAAGGAAGCCCAGCACCGCGGCGATGAGCGCCTGCTCGCCGAGAATCTTGTAGATGTCCCAGTTCGAACCTCCGATCGCCTTCACCGTGCCGAACTCCCGGATGTGTTCGACGGCCGAGGTGTAGAGGGTCTGCGCCACGATCACCACGCCGACGAGGATGCCCAGAAACACGGTGACGCCCATACTCATTCCGAGGCCGGTGGATTCGATCCAATAGCCGCGCGAGGCGGCCGCCCACTCGTCGCGGGTGTGGACGTTGTTGAACGGGAACATCGGACGGAGGCGCGCCGCCACCTCCTTGGGGTCGTGTCCTTCGGCCACTTTCACGAGGACGTAGGTGGTGCTGCCGCGCAGTTGTTCGAGCAGGCTCTGCGCGTTCCCGAAGTCCATGAAGACGATGGGTGTGGTCGTGAATGATTCGGCCTCTGCGCTCCGGCCGATGATTCGAAAGCGGCGTCCGCCCACCTCCCGGTAGTCGCCCACGTCGAACCCGCCGAAGCGCAGCCTGGCCGAGCGGTCCATCATGAGGTTGTATCCGCGGTTCAGATCCTCGACGCGGCCGGCTTCGACCTTCCAGGGCAGATTCCAGTAGGCCGGATCCGAGAGACCGTAGACCAGCGCGTTCTCGGTGGCCCCGGTGGGCAGCTGAATGTTGACGAACTGGACGATCGCGTTGTCGGCCCGCTCCACCCCGGGAACGCCGCGGGCGCGCAGGAACGCAGTTTCGGGAAACGGATTGCCGAAGTCGACGTTGGGCGTGTTCTTCGCCACGATCCAGATGTCGGCGGCCGAATTCTCGATCGTCACCGTCGCCTTGCCGAGGAGGCCGAGGAAGAGGCCCACCTGGACGAGCACCAGGGTGACGGCAAACGCCACGCCCGCGAGGGTGATCGCGAAGCGGATGCGGTCGTAAAGGAGATTCTTGCGAGCCAGCGAGACCATTTACTTCTCCTTCCGCGGGATGAGCAGACCGCGCAACGTCGCTTCCATCGCCGCCTCGATGAGGCCGGGGCGGGGAGGAACCCGCGGAAACTGCTCGGGCTTGAGCGTGATGATCAGCGAAACCACGCCGTGGAGGCCGGACCAGAGAATCTGGGACACGAGATCGATGTCGCCCTTTTCGAAGTAGCCCTGATCCATCGCCTCGACGACGGCGTCGCGAAGGAATGCGTACGACCGGGCGGGCGGGGTGCCGTCTTCCTCGGCGTGCTTCTTCCAGTCGCCCGGCGTCATGAACATGAAGCGGTAATGGTTCGGGTTCGCGACACCGAAGGTGGCGTAGGCGTGTCCCAACGTCCGGATGCGATCGATCGGGTTCTCCGGCAGCGGACGATCGCCCATCGCTTGTGAGAGCTTTTCGAAATCCGCGAAACAAAGGGCCTGGACGAGGTCTTCCTTGTTGGCGAAGTGGTGATAGATCGTGGTCGGCGAGTACTCGATGGCGTCGGCCACCGCGCGCATGGTGACGTTCTCGTATCCGCGCGTCTCGAAAAGGTCGTGGGCGGCCTCGAGGATCCTCCGCCTTACATCCTCCTTCTCACGCTCTTTTCGTTCGGCGATTCCCATGGCGATTAACTCCGTGCTGAGACTTAACGACGTTAATTATCATCACGATGTTCTTAATCCGTCAAGTGATATTTCTATGGTCTTAGTCCATAAATTCATTAAATTAAGAATATTAATGTCTGAATAATTCTTAAGATGAACCTTCGAGGCCATCCATACGTCATTATATCCATGATGGATATAATCAATCCGTGCCTAACCATTCTGCCTACCCCAGCCCGTTTCTTCCCCTTCCCCTGGCGACGTTCCATATCCTCCTGGCTCTGACCGGGGAAGGCCGCCACGGCTACGCGATCATTCAGGACGTGGAGGTCCGCACCGGTGGCGCCCTGCGGCTGAGCCCCGGCACCCTCTATCGATCAATTCAGCGCATGCTCGAAGACGGTCTCATCGAAGAGACGGCGGAAAGACCGGCGCCGGAGCTCGACGACGAAAGACGGCGCTACTACCGCATCACCGCCCTCGGCAGCGCCGCCGCCCGCGCCGAGGCTCAACGTCTGAACGACCTCGTCGGCTTTGCTCGCGCGGCCGGCCTGGCCCCGGAGAAGATCTGATGAAGCTGTACAACGCGCTGCTTCTCCTCTATCCGAAATCGTTCCGGCAGGAATACAGCCCCGACATGCGGCACATGTTCCGCGCGCGTCTCGACGCGGCCGACGGCGCCCTTGCCTTTGTGGGCGTCTGGCTCGGCGCGATTCGTGACGTGGCGACGAACGCCTTTCTGACCCATCTCGACATTCTTGGCCAGGATCTCAAGTTCACCCTGAGGACCCTCATGCGCACGCCCGGCTTCACCCTGACCTCCGTGATTGTGGCCGCGCTCGGGATCGCCGCCACCACCGCGGCGTTTTCCGTGACGGACCGGGTGCTCTTTCGAGAACTGCCCTTCTTCGATTCCGAGAGGCTTGTGAGTCTGTACCAGGCCGAGCCCGGCTACTCGCGGTTTGAACCCTCGCCCTCGCACTTCCGCGACTGGAAGCAGAAGAACACCGTGTTCGAGGACATGGGCGCCTATGCCACGACCTCCATGAACCTGAATGGCGCCGGCGAGCCCTTGCGCGTGAACGGCGCGTGGGTCAGCAGCAACCTGTTCGACCTCCTGCACGTCGCTCCCCAGGTCGGTCGTCTCTTCACCGCCGAAGAAGACACCGAAGGCGCCGCGGGCACGGTGATCCTGAGCTATGGACTCTGGCTCGAGGCCTTCGGCAGTGCCGCAGCCGCCCTCGGCAAGGACATCCGGCTCGACGATCAGAACTACACCGTCGTCGGCGTGATGCCGCGCTCGTTCTCCTTCCCCAATCGCGCCACGCGCTTCTGGACGCCCTTCCGCTTCACCCCGGGACACTTCGAGGACCGGACGAATCACTACCTCGGGATCGTGGGGCGATTGAAGCCGGGAGTCTCCCTCGAAGGCGCGCGAGCCGGGATGAAGTTGGTGAATGGGCGGCTCAAGGCGACCTATCCAAAGGAGAACGACCTCACCCTCGCCCTCTTGCGCGATCAGACTCCCTATCAGGCTCGTATGCTGCTCGTGGCGCTTTTTGGCGCGGCGCTTTGCGTGCTCCTCATCGCCTGCACCAATCTCGCGAGTCTCTTGATCGCGCGCTCTCTGCAACGCCGCAAGGAACTCGCGGTTCGAACCGCAATCGGGGCGGGACGCGAACGCCTCATCCGGCAACTCGTCACCGAGAGCGTGGTGCTGGCTTTTTGCGGCGGTGCGGTTGGAATCGCCCTCGCGTACGGGGCCACGCCCCTTCTTGCCCAGCTCGCGCCGACCAACCTGCCTCTTGGCGAAATCGGGGCGATCGATGCCCGGATCCTCGCCTTCGCCGCCTTGATGACCCTCGCCACCGGGCTCGGTTTCGGCATCGTCCCCGCCCTGGCCCTCAATGGCGAGAACAGCCTCGACGGCCTGCGGGAGGGAGCGCGTGGCGGGGTTAACGGAAGGCGACGCCTGCGTTCGTCGCTGGTCTTCGCCGAGGTCGCGATCTCGGTGGTCCTCCTCGTCTCCTGCGGCCTTCTGATTCGCGCCTTGTGGAAGGTCCAGGGCACCGACCCAGGCTTTGCCACCGAGGGCCTGCTGACCGCGCGCACGTCGCTTTCCACCACGCGTTACGCCCCCACCGCTCTGCGCGCTCAGTTCTACGAGAAGGTCCTCACCGAAGTGCGCGCCCTGCCCGGAGTGAAGAACGCCGCTTACACGAGCTTCCTCCCCATGGTCATGCGTGGGGGAATATGGGACGTGAAGATTCCCGGGCGTGAAGAGAACCGGGCCGAAGACAAGGTCAGCATGAGGTTCATCACGCCCGGCTATTTCGCCACGTTGGGAATTCCGCTGCTGAAGGGCCGCGATTTCAGCGCCTACGACACGCGAACCGCCCCATCCGTCCTCGTGGTCAGCGAGTCGTTCGCGAAACGATACTGGCCGGACCAGGATCCGATCGGCCGGGTGGTGAACGTCACCTTCGAGGACCGGCTCATCGTCGGTGTGGCCGCGGACGTGAAGGTGCGTGGTCTCGAGCGCATCAGCGAACCTCAGGTCTACCTTGGGCACCAGCAGATCAGCGATGGCTGGGTCCCGTTCTACGCGCCCAAGGATCTGGCCGTGCGGGTCGCGGGAGACCCCGTGATCCTCGCTCCCGCGATCCGCGACATCATCACGCGTACGGATCCGCTGGTCCCGGTTTCCGACGTTCGGACCATGAAGAACATCATCGAGGCGGAAACCGCGTCGCGCTCGACCCAGCTCAAGGTTCTGCAAGCCTTCGCGCTCATCGCGACTCTTCTGGCCGCGGTCGGCCTGCATGGCCTCATCGCCTTCAGTGTTTCGAGCCGCCTTCAGGAGATCGGCGTGCGCATCGCCCTCGGCGCTCACCAGGGCCACATCGTGCGCCTGGTCATCGGCGACGGATTGCGGCTCGCCGCCGCCGGCGTCGTGGTCGGCATCGGGCTCGCCTATGCGGCGGGCCGGTCGATGTCCGCCCTGCTCGCCGGTCTCGATCCGCTGGATGCGCCGGCGTTCCTGGCCGCCGCGGCTCTGGTCAGCCTGATGACCATCGGCGGGAGTCTGGCGCCGGCGTGGCGCGCGGTGCGGGTGAATCCGATGACCGTGATGCGCACGGAGTAGCCGAGGGTTTCCCTACGTCTGGCGGCGATCCTCGGGGGCGGTGTCCAGATCGACCACCAGCCTGGCGGCCCGAAGCTTCAAGGCCGAGTCTTTCAGAAACTCCGCCTGCTTGATCTTCTCCGGCCACGGCAGATCCTTTTCCTTCCGCTGCCACGCCGCCTGGCGTTCGAATCGAGCCCGGACTTCTTCATTCATTGCGATAGAAACCTCGCTTCGAATTTACTCCAGGCATCCACGAGACCATGCTGGCCCGCGAGATCGGCCATGCCAGCGCGGGTCACGCTTCCAGACTCCAGCAGTGCCACGATCCTTGCGAAGTCTTTCGATCGGCCCACCGCCAACGCGATGACCGCGAGATAGGCGGGCCGGACCACCCGCAGCGGTTCACCGTCGTAGTCGACGGCTTCCGCCTGAGCCATAGCCTCCTCGGTCAGCGGATCGAAGGCGACGATGAACTGAACCGGCCACGAACCCACCCGTACGGCCTCCCCCTCCGGCCGATAGCCTCGGCTCGCACAGAAACGGTAGACATCGGCAAGCGCATCCAGTTTCGACGGACCCGGAACCCCGATCAACACGTCGGCGTCGAACGTGGCCACTGCGGCCGTGTACCTCATCTGCGCCATTGCCCCAAACAAAGCGGAGGTTTCTATGACTCCAGCCTCTTTCATCTCATTGAGAAGCCTGGCCAATTCCCGCACTCGCTCAGCCTATCAGTGCTTGAGTGGAGGCGCCGACTTGAATCAATGCCTGGCGCGCCTGGCGGGTGGGCGGCATCGGGATCTCCGCTGTAGCATTCCCGCACTCCATCCGCGCCCTTTCGCCGCGCGTCCTGCGTCGCAATCCCCAATGCTTCTTCCCTTCCTGCTCGCCGCCGTCACCGCGGCGGATGCCTCGTCGCTGCTCACGTACCAGGGACGCGAGAATCAGCTCAACGTCGCGGTCCCGCGACTCGATGAAAGCATCGAAGTCGATGGCCGCCTCGACGACCCGGCCTGGGCCGGAGCCGCGCGCCTCACCAACTTCTCTCAATACTCCCCCAACGACGGCCGACCGGCCGAGCAGAACACCACCGTTCTCGTCTTCTACTCCGCGAGCGCCATCCATTTTGGCGTCCAGGCCGAAGCGCCCACCGGCAGCGTGCGCGCGAGCCTCGCCCAACGCGACAAACTCGCGGCCGAGGACACGATCACGTTCCTGATGTCGACCTTCAATGATGGCCGGCAGGCCATCGCCCTCACCGTCAATCCCCTCGGTGTTCAGGCCGACGGCACGCTGATCGAGGGGCTGAGCGCCGCGTCGAGCGGAGGCGGCTTCTCGGGTCTCGCCACCGGACGCGAGGCTCCTGATTTAGCACCCGACTTCGTCTTCTATTCGAAGGGGCGCCTGACCGCGCAAGGCTACGAGATCGAGGTGCGTGTTCCCTTCAAGAGCCTGCGTTACCAGAAAGCCGAGACGCAGAGCTGGGGCCTGCACGTCCTTCGCAAGAGCCAGAACACCGGCTACGAGGATTCGTGGGCCCCCGCGCGGCGCGACGCCACATCGTTCCTGGCCCAGGCCGGCGTGATCGAGGGCATGCGCGAACTGCGCCCCGGCCTCGTGCTCGATCTCAATCCCGAGTTCACCGGCCGGTCCGACGGAGCGCCGCGAGCGGGGGAGAGCTGGGGCTACGACACTTCGAGGCCCCAGATCGGCGGCAACGTGCGCTGGGGCGTCACCCCGAATCTCTCCCTCAACGGGACGGTGAATCCCGACTTCTCCCAGGTGGAGTCAGACGCGAGCCAGATCCAGTATGACCCGAGGAACGCCGTCTTCTTCGAAGAGAAGCGTCCCTTCTTCCTCGATGGCCTCGAACAGTTCGCCACGCCGAACCGGCTGATCTACACCCGAAGGATCGCCGCTCCGCTCGCCGCGGCGAAGCTGACCGGCACGCTGTCCGGCACGAGCGTGGGCTTTCTCTCCGCGGTCGACGACCGGGTCACGTCCCGGACCGGGGACACTCACCCCGTCTTCAACATTCTCCGGGCGCGCCGCGATTTAGGGACCCGCTCGCGAATCGGTTTCGCCTACACCGACCGCATCGACGGCGACGACTGGAACCGGGTGGCCGGAATCGACGCCCGCATCGCCCTTGGCGAGGTTTCGACCCTCGATCTTCAAGGAGCCGTCTCCGGGAACGAACGGGCCTCGGTCCGCGCCACCGCGCCGCTCTTCCAGGCCATCTACAACCGCAACGGAAAGAGGCTCGGGACCCGGGCCACCTTCATCGGCATCGACGAAGACTTTCGCGCGGGCTCGGGCTTCATCAGCCGCCCGGGTGTCGTGAAAGCGGCCCTGACCCAGCGCTTGAGCTTCTTCGGGAAAAAAGGCGGCGCACTCGAAGTGCTCAACACCGACCTCGTCCTCGACGGCACCTGGAAGTACCGGGCGTTCTTTGGCGAAGGAGGCGTGCAGGACAAGAAGCTGCACATCAACAACAACGCCACGCTGCGTGGCGGTTGGAAAGCGGGCGCTTCGGTTCTCGTGGAGTCGTTCGGTTACGACCCCGACCTTTATGCGAACTACTATCTTCCGGGTGAGCGCGCGGGGGAGTTCGTGCCCTACGTCGGTGGGCCACGCCTTCCGAATCTTGATTGGGTGCTGAGCCTCACCACCCCGGAGTTCAAGCACTTCTCCGGCTACGTGAACGCCTTGTGGGGCAAAGACGAGAACTTCTTCGAGTGGTCGAGCGCCAACATCGCCTACGTGACCGTGCGGCTCGACTGGCGGCCCACGGAAAAGCTGCGTCTGAATGGGACCTACAACCTGCAGCAGTTCAAGCGGCGCAGCGACGGGTCGCTCGTGGGAAGACGGCAGATTCCCCGGCTCAAACTCGAGTACCAGGCGACCCGCGCCATCTTCGGCCGGCTCATCGCCGAATACGATGCGCAGTTCCAGGACACGCTGCGCGACGACTCGCGGACCGAACGGCCGATCTTCCTGCGCGATGCCGCCACCTTGTCCTACACGCGTGCCCTGGCCACTCGCCGCAACGGCCTCCGTCTCGATGCCCTCTTCGCGTGGCAGCCGTCGCCCGGCACGGTGTTCTTCGCCGGCTACGGCAGTTCGCTCAACGAGGAAGACCCCTTCGCCTTCCGCGACCTCAACCGCTCACGCGACGGCTTCTTCATGAAGTTCAGCTACCTGTTTCGCCTCTAGCAGGGTGCTGAAAAACACCGGGCGGCGGGAGTAAAGTCCGCCCCATGGACGATCCTGCGTTCTGGCATCGGCTGCAGTTCGCGTTCACGATTACGTACCACTACCTGTTTCCGCAGCTCACCATGGGCCTCGCCCCCCTTCTGGTGTTGTGGCGGTGGCGGGCTCTCAAGACGGGAAACGAGGCCTACGCCCAGGCCGCGCGATTCTGGAGCCGGATCTTCGGCATCAACTTCGCGCTCGGGGTGGTCACGGGCATCCCGATGGAGTTCCAGTTCGGCACGAACTGGTCCGAGTTCTCGAAATACTCCGGAGGCGTGATCGGGCAGACCCTCGCCATGGAAGGGATGTTCGCCTTCTTCCTTGAGAGCGCTTTCGTCGGCGCGATGGTGTGGGGCGAACGCCGCCTCGGTCCGAAGAAGCATTTCATCGCCACCTGCCTTACTGCGCTCGGCGCCTGGCTCTCGGCCTACTTCATCCTGGTCACCAACTCGTTCATGCAGCATCCGACCGGCTACGAGGTCACGCCGCAGGGCACGCTGATCATCGGCGACATGGCTGCGTACCTGCTCAATCCCTGGGCCTTCGTGATGTTCGCGCACAATCAGGCGGCGGCGCTTGTGACCGGCGCGTTCGTGGTGACCGCGGTGGGTGCTTTTTACGCGCTGCGCGGCGAGCACAAGGCGCAGGCGAAGGTCTACGTCGAATGGGGGACGGCGATGGGCCTCATCGCCGCGGTCCTCGTGGCCTTTCCCACCGGCGATGTTCAGGCCAAGTACGTGGCCGAGCACAAGCCGGTGGCTCTTGCCGCCATGGAAGGACGGTTCGAAAGCGGGCCGCGTGCGCACCTGAATCTCATTGGCCAGCCCAATGTGAAGATGCGGCGTCTGGACAACCCCATCGCGGTGCCCTGGGTTCTGAGCTTTCTGGCTTTCGGCACTATCCACAGCAACGTGCAGGGGTTGAACGATTTTCCCGAGGACCAGTGGCCCACGAATATCGAGCTGCTCTACTACTCCTTCCACGTGATGGCCGGTCTCGGGACGATCTTTATCGGCCTCATGCTTCTCGCGAACATCCAGCGCTTCCGCGGAAAACTGATGGGCACGAAACTCCTGCTCTGGGCGCTGATGCTGGCCTTTCCTTTTCCCTACATCGCGAACACCGCGGGCTGGATGACCGCCGAACTGGGGCGCCAGCCCTGGCTCATCTGGGGCCTCTTCCGCACCAGCCAGGGCTACTCCGATGTGGTGAGCCAGGGCGATGCTCTCTTCACCCTCATCGGTTTCGCCGGACTCTACGCCGCGATCGGCCTGCTCTACCTCTTCATGATCGGACGCGAAGTGCTTGAGGGCCCCTCCGGCCACGAGCCCCCGAGCCTCTACCCGGAGGTGGTGAATGGTTGAAGTCTGGTTCGCCATTTTGTGCCTGATGCTCTCGGTGTACGCCATCATGGACGGCTGGAACATCGGATGCGGCGTGGTGCAGTTCCTGGTGGCTCGAACCCCGGCCGAGCGCAGGCAGGTGATCGCGGCGATCGGTCCGCTATGGACGTGGCACGAAGTCTGGCTGGTGGCGGCCGGGGGTGTTCTCTTCGTCGCGTTTCCGACCGTGCTCGCCGTGGCTCTTCCCGGCTTCTACCTCGCGGTGTTCGTCCTGCTCTGGTGCCTGGCGGGCCGTGGCCTCGCCCTGGAGTTCGGCGGACACCTCGACGATTCGATGTGGCGCACGTTCTGGGACGTGGCCTTTGCGGTGGTGAACGTCCTCATCGCCGTGCTGCTTGGCGCGGCACTCGGGAATCTGATCCGCGGCCTGCCCATCGGCTCGACGGGCAAGTTTTCCCTCGCTTTCTTCACTGACTTCAGGCCGCGGGGCGAAGTCGGCATCCTTGACTGGTACACGATCGCGGTGGCGGTGTTCACCGTCGTTTGCCTTGCCGCGCATGGGGCCTCGTATCTGGTCTGGAGAACCGGGGGCCTGGTGCATGACCGGAGCCTGTCCCTGGCCCGGCGGCTGTGGCTCGCCGTGTTCGTCCTCATGCCTGCGATCACGGTGGCCACCGCGACCGTGCGCCCTGCACTCTTCACCGAGATGATGAGTCGCCCGCTCGCGTGGCTCGCCGTCCTGACGGCAATCCTCGGTTCCATCGCAGTAGTGGCGGGCCAGAGACGCGGCCGTGAACTCTTGAGCTTCATGGGCGGCTGCGCCTTCATCGCCGGACTTCTCGGCGCCGCCGCGGCGAGTGTGTTCCCGGTGATGCTCCATTCGACGTTCGATCCCGCGTTCTCCCTGACCGCCCACGCAGGCGCCGTGGCCGGGCGCGGCCTGGGCCTGGCGATCCTCTGGTGGCCGATCGCGATGGCCCTTTCGATTGGCTACAGCGTGTTCGTGTTCCGCCAGTTCAGGGGCAAGGTGAGTCTGGCGGCGCCTCGAGCCCACTGACCGACGAATGCCGGAGAGGCCAATCTGGTGGCGAACATCAGCGAAGGCTTCCGGACCTTCCGCGTGTCTCGAATCTCCCAAGCCCTCGTTTCCCGGGGTAGCCACGCTCCGGATCGAGCCGCGCCATGCCGACCGCCTCGCGATGTGGCGGTGCACATCGCCGAAGTTGGTGCCTCATGCCACACCGGCGCCGGATGGGCGGGTCGTGAAGGAAGTCGAGTTCGACGACAAAGAGCAAGTCTGCTTCGTGACGCTGGGTCTCGGCCCGCGTGTCGAAGTTCTCGCCCCTGTAGCCCTCCGCGAGCGTGTGCGAAAGGACCCCGAGGCCGCGTACCGCATGCGGCCCACGCCGCCCTTGAACAAGAAGGGCTCAGCCGCGAAGAATCAAGGGGCGGCCTGCTTCAGGTTCTTGGCGAAGAACTCCAGCGTCCGCTTCCACGCGAGATCGGCGGAGGCCTTCTCGAATCGCGGAGTGGTGTCGTTGTTGAAGCCGTGCTGCGTGCCCGGATACACGAACGCCTCGTAGCTCACCTTGTTCGCTTTGAGTGCTTCTTCGTAGGCCGGCCACGCCGCGTTGATCCGGTCGTCCTTTTCCGCGAAGTGAATGAGCAGAGGGCACTTCACATTCTTCGCCTCTTCGACCGGCGGGTTGCCGCCGTAGAAGGGAACGGCCCCCGCAAGATCGGGGATTTTGGTGGAGAGCAGGTGTGAGATGGATCCCCCGAAACAGAATCCCACGACCGCCACCTTGCCCGTCCCGTCGCTTCGGCCCTTCAGCCAGGCGGCCGCGGCGATGAAGTCTTCATTGATCTTCGGCCGGTCGAGTTTGCCGAAGAGTTCGCGTGCCGTGTCCTCGTCGCCCGGGTAGCCGCCAAGGGGGAAGAGAGCGTCGGGGGCGAACGCCAGGTAGCCCTCGAGGGCGAGCCGCCGGGTGATGTCCTCGATGTGCGGATTGAGACCCCGGTTCTCATGGACCACTAGAACGCTTGGCAGCTTGCCCTTCTTGTCAGCGGGTCGGACGAGGTATCCGCCCATCTTCGGGTTGCCGCTCGGTGACGGATATTCGACGCGTTCGGCGACGATGCGCTTGTCGTCTTTCGCGACCACCTGCGCTTCCGCGAAGCGAGGCGTGAGGGCGTCGAGCATCATGGCCCCGGTCATGCCGCCCACGGTGAAGCGGCTGGCCCCGTCGATGAAGCCGCGCCGGTCGATGTCGCCGTGCACATACTTGTCGAAGAGGTCGTAAACGCCCTGGTCGAAGTCCTTGGGGTTGGTTGGTTCCATGGTTGATCTCCGGAATGATGGCGATGGTGACTGGTCTCTTCCGCCCGAATTCGCTGCCGCAATCTTCGCATGAGGCCTCGCCCGGCGGCTCTCTAGCAGGGTGCTGAAAAGCACCGTGCGCCCAACTTTCCTTCCCTACGCGGTCGAAGAACCCCGGCAAATAGCGGTCAGGGGATCCAGGGCTTTCGCCGGGATACGCAGGCTGCTGACCTTTTTCAGCACCCTGCTACTTCGGAAAGCGTCCGAGAGCCACGAGCAGATCGAACTGCGCCTGGCGCAGTGAATCCTCAGCTTGGGCGAGTGACGTCTCCACATCGCGCGCGGTGCGCTGGGCCTCGACGACCTCGATGTTCGTGGAAGCACCCGCGTCGAACGCGGCGATCGTGATCTTCAGGACTTCGTTTGCCTGCTCGGCCGCTTGCCGGGCGCTCAAGTGCACCCTTGTGTAGGCGTCGACCGCGGCCCGCGCGTTCCGGATTTCCGAGCGCGCCTGGATCTGTCGCTGGGCGATTGCGAAATCGACGGCCTGGGCATCGGCCTCTCGTACCTTCTGAACGCCGCTGCGTTCGCCGCCGTTGTAGAGGGTCTGCGACAACTCGAAGCCGAGGCGCCAGGTCTTGGACGGCTGGAAAAGACCGGCGGGCGTCACGTACTGCGGATCGAAGGTCAGCTTCACTGTCGGCCACCAGTCCTTCGAGCTGCCTTTCAAGACATTCCGGGCCGCGCGCTGCTCGCCCGCGAGGAGAAGCATGTCCGACCGGGTGGTCATCCAGCCGTCCGCGATGTCGGAGGGAACTATGTCGAACGCGGGCTCCGCAGCCGCGTCGATCGGGCCGCTTTCGCCAAGCAACACGCCGAGCGCCTCTTGCGAGCGGCGCAGGCCCAGCTTCGAGGCTTCGAGGAGCGTCTCGTCGGTTGAAACGATCTGGCCGGACCGAAGTTCATTGAGACGGCTGCCCAGGCCGCCCTCGCGACGCTTCCGGTTGTAGTCGAACTGAGCCCGCGCGGTGTCGAGCGACCGCTCCGCCACCCTGACCAGCCGCTGCTGGGTGATAACCGCGAGGTACGCCGCGGCCGCACTCACCGCGACCTGCTTCCTCGCGTCGGCACTGGCCAGGCGTGCTACGTCCACCCGATCCCCGGCCTGCGCTTTCGCCGCCCACTGCGCGGCCGCCAGGATCGGCACCGAAGCGGAGAGTCCGAACGTCCACTGGTTTTTCGGCTGGACGATATTGCCATCGAAACCGAAGGCCTGATCGAGGGTCGTGTTGTTGACGCTGCCGGTCAGCCGTGGCAGCGAGGCCGAACGGATCTGCTGCATGAGTCCTTGCGCGCGCAGGATGTTCGCGGCCGCGATCTGCACCGTAGGGTTCTTCTCCACCGCTCGCGACACCGCCTGCTCGAACGTCACCGTCTCGATCGTCGACTCTGCGGTCACCGGTTGCGCTTGCGCGACCACGGGCGCGAACAAAGAGAGGATGACCAGAGTGGCGATGGTCGCCGCTCCAGCACCGTGCCCGCCCGGCGATGGGGGCGCCGTGGTCCCGCCTTCCTCCTCATCGTGCGAGCGCCGCCCGCGGCCGGGGGCCAGGGTTCGGATGACCACATAGAGCACGGGAATGAAGATGATTGACAGGAACGTGGATGCCACCATTCCGCCCGCGACCGTGGTGCCGATCGAGTTGCGGCCGCCCGCACCCGCGCCCGTCGCGAACGCCAGGGGCAGCACTCCCAGGATGAACGCGAACGAGGTCATGAGAATGGGCCGCAGGCGAATGCGCGACGCTTCAACCGCGGCGTCGACGATCGAGAGGCCCTTCTCCCGCAGTTGTTCCGCGAACTCCACAATCAGGATCGAGTTTTTGGCGGCGAGACCGATCAGCAGGATAAGGCCCACCTGACAGAAGACGTCGTTGGTGAAGCCGCGCACCCACTGGGCCGACAGTGCGCCCAGAATCGCGAGAGGCACGCCCAGGAGGATGATGAAGGGCAGGACGAACGACTCGTACTGGGCGGCGAGAACGAGGTAGACGAGGATGACACTCAAGGCGAAGATCGCGCCGGCCTGAGTTCCCGCCTTGATCTCCTCGAGCGACTGTCCTGCCCAGGCGAACGTGAAGCCGGTCGGCAACTGGCGCGCCATTTCCTCCATTGCGGCGAGTGCCTGGCCCGAGCTCATTCCCGGCCCGGGAGTTCCCGTGATCTCGGCCGAGCGGAAGAGGTTGAAGTGGCTGATCACCTGCGGCGCCGTTGTCTCGCGCACCTTCACCACGTTGTCGAGCGACACCATCTGTCCGTTCGAGGCCCGGGCGTAGAGCTGCTTGAGGGATGAGGGGTTTGTCCGGAACTGCTGATCGGCCTGGACGTAGACGCGGTAGGCGCGGTTGTTGAAGTCGAAGTCGTTCACGTACTGCGAGCCGAGGAACACCTGCAGCGCGTCCGTGACCTCTGAAAGAGGAAGACCGAGGCTGCGCGCCTTGTCGCGGTCGATGTCCACCACGAGCTGCGGGTCGGACGCGCTGAAGCTGCTGAACAGACCCTGAACCTTGCCCGACTGATTGGCCTGACCCATCAGGCCGTACATGGCGCCGGCGAGGCCATCGACACTCGAAGCGCCCGTCTGGTCGAGCAGTTCGAACTGAAAGCCCGCGAACGTGGAGAGGCCCTGTATGGCGGGCGGCGGGAAGGCCACGACGAACGCGCCAGGGATGCTGAACAGGGGTCCGCGCAGGCGGTTGAGGATCGCGTTCAAGGACTGATCGGCCCGGCGGCGGTCCTTGTAGTCCTTGAGGTTTACGAAGATCATCCCGTTGTTTGGGGCGGCCCCGGAAAAGCTGAAGCCCATGACCGAGAAAGCGGCGCGGCAATCCGGGTCCTGACTGATGATGGCCTCGGCCTGGGCGGCGATCTTGTTCGAGTACTCGAGGGACGCGCCGGCCGGAGACTGGACGAGGATCATGAAGTAGCCCTCGTCCTCTTCAGGAACGAAGGCCGAGGGCACCACGCGGTAGACGCCCCAGGTGGCGAGCAGGCCGCCCAGGAAGAGGACGATCATCGCCGCCCGAAGTGTCAGCGCCCGACGCACCAGGGCGACGTAGGCCGCGGTAGCCTTGTCCACCATCCGGTTGAAGGCGGTGAAGAAGCGGCCGTGGGTGTGGCTTTCCTTGTCGAGCAGAAGCGCGGACAGGGCCGGGGTCAGGGTCACCGCGTTGAAGACGGAGAGAACGACGGCGAAGGCGATGGTCAGCGAGAACTGCTGGTAGAGGCGGCCGGTGACGCCGGGGAAGAACGCCACCGGCACGAACACCGCGACGAGCACGAGCCCGATCACGATCACCGCGCCGAAGACCTCGCGCATCGCGTCAATCGAGGCCCGCCTCGCCGATTTGTGGAACTCGCGCATATGCCGCTCGATGTTTTCGATGACCACGATCGCATCGTCGACCACGATGCCGGTGGCGAGGACGATGCCGAAGAGAGTGAGGGTGTTGATCGAGAAGTCAAAGAGCTTGATGAACGCGAACGTGCCGATGAGCGAGACCGGGATCGTGATGGCCGGGATGATCGTGCTGCGCCAGTTCTGGAGGAACAGGAACATCACCAGGATCACGAGGACGATCGCTTCGCCCAGGGTCTTGATGACCTCGATGATCGACTCGCGAACCACGACCACGTTGTCGAAGGCCACGCGCCACTCGAGACCGGGAGGGAAACTCTTCTCGAGCCTCGCCATCTCCGCCATGACGCCTTGAAAGACGTCGAGGGCGTTGGCCGAGGGCAGCAGGGTGACGCCGATGCCCTGGGCTTCAAGACCCATGAAGCGGAGGTTCGAAGCGTACGTCTCGGCGCCCAGTTCGACCCGGCCCACGTCTTTGACCCGCACCAGCGCGCCGCCCTTGCCCGACTTGATGACCACATCCTCGAACTGGCTCGCCTCGGAAAGCCGGCCCATGGCCCTTACGCTGATCGTGAAGGCCTGGTCGGGCGATGAGGGAGCGTCGCCGAGGGCCCCGGCTGCGACCTGGACGTTTTGTTCACGCAGGGCGTTCAGCACGTCGGCCGCGGTCAGCTTCCGCCCGGCGAGCTTCGCGGGGTCGAGCCACAGCCGCATCGCGAACTTGCGCTCGCCGAAGATGAGCACATCGCCCACGCCGCGCACGCGCTTGATGGCGTCGCGCACGTAGAGATCGATGTAGTTGCTGATGAACTGGCTGGTGTAACGGTTGTCCTTCGAGAAGAAACCGAGACCACCCATGAAGCCGGCGGTGTTCTTGAAAACGGTGATTCCGTTCGTGCGGACCTCGGCGGGCATGCGGCCGAGGGCCTGGTTGACCCGGTTCTGCACGTCGACCGCGGCGAGGTCGATGTTGCGATCGATGTCGAAGGTGACGTTGATCGTCGAGAAGCCGCTGTTCGTGGAGGACGACGTGATGTACGTCATGCCTTCCACACCGTTGATGGCCTGTTCGAGCGGCGTGGTCACCGCGCTTTCGACCGACTGCGCGTTAGCACCCGTGTACACCGCGTTGACGGTGAGTGAGGGCGGCGCCAGATCCGGGTAGCGGGCGATCGGCAGCGTCGGAATCGACACCGCGCCTGCGAGGATGATGAGCAGCGAGCAGACCGTCGCGAGGACGGGCCTGCGGATGAAGACGTCAGCGAGCATTGCCTTATGAACCCTTCGTTGGCTCGGGCGCGGCCTTGGGCTCGGGGGCGGCGGGTGCGGCTGCGGCCGGAGGTGCCGCACTCACCGGCGCGCCATCCCCGATCTTCTGAAGGCCGGCGATGATGAGCTGCTCCCCCGCCTTCAGTCCCTCGCGGACCACGTAGTCGTTGCCGATGATGTCGCCGAGCTGCACCGCTCGCTGTTTCGCGACGAGACCGGCGTCGGCCCTCTCCGCCACGAAGGCGAAGTACTGGCCATTCACCCGGTTCACCGCGGTGACCGGGACGGTGAGGCCGGGGTCGGACCGCCAGACGATCCGAACGCGCACGAACTGATCGGCGCGGAACTTCCCGCGTCCTTCGACAACCGCGGCTTTCGCGAGAACCGTCTGCGTCGCGTCATCCACGTTTTGTGAGACGAACGAGACCTCGTTCGTGGCCACGACCTGCCCCGCGTCGTCCATGATCCGGATCGGGAGGCCGGGCCGCAAACCCGTGGCCTGCGACAGCGGCACGCTCACATAGATCTCGAGCGCGTCGTTCTGGTCGACCGTGGTGAGAACCGTCGAACCGGTGACCCGGTCGCCCACGCGCACCGGAATGTCGCCCACCACGCCGGCGGTGGGTGCGGTGACCTTGTAGTAGCCGAGTTGAGCGCGCTGCTGGCCCACCTGCTCTTCCGCCGCCTTGAGCTGGGCTTCGGCCGTGCGCAGCACCGTGTCGGCTTCCTGGGCGTCGCGCTCGGAAGCAGCACCCGCCTCGAAGAGTTTTCGCGTGCGTGTCGCCTGCTGCCGTGCGAATTCAAACTCGGCCGCGCGCGCGGTCCGCATCGACTGCTGAGAAGCCAGGATCGCCTGCTGGGGAGCAGAATCGACTTGGAACAAGGTCGCGCCGCTGCTCACGCGTTCACCCGAGCGGACGGCGATCCTTGTGATGAAGCCTTCGACCTGAGGCTGAATCGTGGAGGAGCGGCGCGACTTGAGCGTGGCCACGAACTCCGTGGTCTGCTCGATGGGCCTTTCGACCAGCGTCACGATTTCCACCGCACTCGGCGGCATGCCGCCGCCGGGACCGCCCGGGCCGCCCGGAGGAGCGCCGCCGCACGCTGCGACAATCAGGCCGCCCAGAATCAGCGGCAGTTTTGCGGTCGGGAATCGATGTATTTCTCGCTCACCCGCGACGTCGTGAGACGCGGCGGCCTTGAGGCTCAAAGTCATGGCTGCGGTTTCCTTCGTTCACGAGGGCGACGCCTCGAAATTCAAACCGGGAGGGCCGCCGATATATGACATCGCTAGCTGCTAGTCATAATTCGCGACGACAAACCAGGTGCGCCGCTCGGTAGCGCGCGCAATCCGGGGGGGTCCTGCCGGATCGGGAGGATACCTGCGGCGGCGTGACGAAGCTGAGGCTGGCCTAGCAGCCCCGTGGTGAAAGTCCCTCCGCGCCGAAAGCGGATCTTTTCCGCAGAGCTCTGCGTTGCCAAACCTTGAAATACTCCCGGTATTCCTGCGGTCCGACGCCTTGATCTGACGAAAAATTTCTCGCTTTCGTTCGCGGTCGACTTTCACCACGGACGGCTACGGTGATGGCTGGACCTGGTGGTAGCGGGCTGCGGTCTTCGATACGGGCGTTGCGCCTATTGCGTAGAGCTCGCCCGGAGTGCGGATGAAGAGGGTTTGGATCGAGATTGCCGGTGTGGCCATGAGAGGAGCGCCCATGTCGTTGCGCGCCAGGATCTCGAGCGTCCGCCCCGCCTTGACGACCAGGACTTCTCCGCCCTCCGCGGCCAGGTAGATGCGCCCGTCGCTCGCGATGGGCGACGCGCTGTGCGTGGCGCTCGTTCGCTCACGATAGAGAAGCGCGCCGGTTTTGAGGTCGTAGGCTCCGAGAATCCCCTCGTCGCGCACCGCGTAGAGGACGCCCTGGTACGCGAGCGGCGTGGTGGTATAGGGGCCGCCGGTTTCGCTGCGCCACGCCAGAAAGGCGCCGGTCTTTGCATTCTCCGGCTCCGAGATATCGCCCTTCGCGCCGGTCTTGAGGGCGAAAATGGGCCGCCCGCGATACCCGCCCGCGAAAATGATGACGTCGTCGGCCACGAACGGCGTCGGTGTCTTCACTTCCGCGACATCCTTGAATTTCCAAAGCTCCGTGCCGGTGCGCGGGTCGTAGCCTTTGACGTACTCCCCGCCAACCACGATCAGGTCGGTTCGTGATCCGGCGGTGTGAAGCGTGGGAGTGCTCCAGACCGGCCGCTCAACCCGCGGCACATTCCAGAGCTGTTTCCCGGTGTCGAGGTCGAAGGCGGCGAGGTAGGAGTCCTTATGGCGATCCACCTGGATGATCACGCGATCCTCGAAGATGATCGGCGAACTCGCGTAGCCCCACTCCGAGGTGGGATCGCCATAAAGACCCGGGTTCAGCACGCCCAGATCGGCGCGCCACTTGAGCCTGCCCTGCATGTCGAACGCCGCGACGCCTTCAGAACCCAGAATCGTGACGACGGTCTTCCCGTCCGTGACCGGGGTGGAGTTCGCCTGACTCGATTTCACATGGCGGGTGGCCCGGGGGACGCCCGAGTGAACGTCCTTGGACCACACGAGCTTTCCGTCTTTCGCATTGAGACATGACACGCGCCACGTGTGGGCAACCTTGTCATCCGCCATTCCTATGCCGCTGTCCCCAAGCTTCAGGGCCGGAGGGTTCTCACGCACCACCGAGGTGAGGAAGAGCCGGTCTCCCCAGATGACCGGACTCGAGTGCCCCTGGCCTGGTATCGAGGCCTTCCAGCGAATGTTCCGACCGGTCTTCACGTCCCAGTCGGCCGGCAACTCCTGCTGATCAGCAACACCTCTCGCGAACGGGCCGCGGAATGAAGGCCAGTTCTGAGCTATCGCGGGAGCGGCAACCACGCCGGACAGGCCAATGGCTACAAACAATTGAATCAAGTGTGGTTGCATGAGGGGTTCCTTGGTGATTGTGACGACAGAGTATGCGAATGAGTTTCGCACGGCTATCAGGATCCTGCCGGAGTCCTTCCGTGTGTCCCGTCAGACACAGGAGACTGGTAGGATCCCAAACTTCATGCGCGAACGTATTCTGATCGTGGACGACGAGGCGGGGGTCCGGGCTTCGCTTTCGGGGATCCTGAGCGACGAAGGGTACCGGGTCGACGCGGTTGAAACCGGCGAGGCCGGTGTGAGGGCGGTGGAGTCGAACCGCTATGAACTGGCCCTGCTCGACGTCTGGCTTCCCGGCATCGACGGCATAGAGACGCTGACCCGGATCCAGGCCATCGATCCGGATCTCCCGGTGGTGGTGATCTCCGGTCACGGCACCGTGGAGACCGCGGTGAAGGCCGTGCGCCTGGGGGCCGCCGACTTCATCGAGAAACCGCTGTCGCTGGAGCGGATCCTTCTGGCGGTTTCAAACTCGCTCCGCCGCCGCAAGCTCGAACAGGAAGTTCGCGCCCTCAAGGCCGAGGTCGAGCACAAACATCAGATCATCGGTGAAAGCGAGGCGATCCGGGAGCTTCTCCGCGTCATCGCTCAGGCCGCGCCGAGCAACGGTCGCGTTCTCATCACCGGCGAAAACGGCACCGGAAAAGAGCTCGTGGCCCGAGGGATTCACCGGCAGAGCCTCCGGAGCGGGGGGCCTTTCGTCGAGGTGAATTGCGCGGCCATCCCGGAGGAACTGATCGAGAGCGAACTCTTCGGCCATTCCAAGGGCTCGTTCACCGGTGCCACCGCGTCGCGCAAGGGGAAATTCGAGATTGCGGACGGAGGCACGCTGTTCCTCGACGAGATCGGCGATATGACGCTCAAAACGCAGGCGAAAGTCCTGCGCGCGCTCCAGGAACAGAAGATCGAGCCCGTAGGCGGCTCCGCTGGTGTCAACGTGGATGTCCGCGTCATCGCCGCGACGAACAAGAACCTCGAAGACGAAATCCGGAAGGGAGCCTTCCGCGAGGATCTCTATTTCCGGCTCAACGTCATACCGATCCACGTCACCCCCTTGCGCGAGCGGCGCTCCGACATACCGATGCTGGTGCGCCACTTCAGTCGCGAATACGCGGCCGAGTACGGCCGGCACATCAAGGACTATTCGCCCGCCGCGCTCGAGATGTTGACCGGGCACGACTGGCCGGGGAATGTCCGCGAGCTTAGAAACATGGTCGAGCGCCTCGTCATCATGGCGAAGAGCGACGTTGTGGAAGTGAGCGATCTCGGGGTTCTGCGTTCGCCGTTTTCGACGGATGTCGCCGCCGGCACGGCCTCGGCCTCCGTCGTTCCTGGGTTGAACGAAACTCCAGGGCCCCCGGCTCAACTCGGCGATTTCGAGACTCTCGCCCTCGCCCGCGAGGACTTCGAACGCCGCTACATCGCTAAGAAACACGAAGCCTGCAAGGGCAACATGAGCCGAACCGCGGAAGCACTCGGCGTGGAGCGCTCGTACCTCTATAAGAAGATGAAGGCGTTAGGCCTCATCGCCCCCAGGAAGACCAGCGACTCCGACCCCGACGCGGTGTAAACGACGCGGCCTACTCCGTCCGCAGCCTCGTCTCCAGCACCTGGCTCGACGAAAACCCCGTGAGCTGAAGGTAATGCTCCGCCGCGTCGACGAGGGCCTGGGCGGGGACGAGGCCCACGATCTCCGAACCTGCGATGGCGACGCCGTAGCGCGCGGCTTCGCTTCGGATCGTTTCGACCACGCGGAAGAGTGGCGTCTTCGTGAAGTCGGTCATGTTCATCGAGACCTGTGCGACCTTCCTGCCGTTGATGTCCACAATCAGGCCCATCGCCTTCACAAAACGATAGCCGCCGGTGCTGTGGCGGATTCCCCTGGCGATCTTCTTCGCGACCTCGACATCATCGGTGGCGAGATTCACGTTGAACGCGATCAGGGGCATCCGCGCGCCCACCACGATGGCGCCGAAGGAGGGATGGGGCTCGCTCGGGCCGAAGTCGGGCGCCCAGAGGGGATCTTTGAGCTTCGTCGCGAGGCCTTCGAACTGGCCGCGGCGAATGTCCTCGAGGCCTTTGCGATGGGGGGCGGAAGCTGCATCCTCATAAAGGAAGACCGGGATGTTGTGGGCCCGGGCGAGGGCTTCGCCCGCGCGCCGGGCGAGAGAGACGCAGTCCGCGATGGTGGCGCCTTCGAGGGGGATGAACGGAACCACGTCGACCGCGCCGAGCCGGGGATGCTCTCCCCGGTGGGTGCGAAGATCGATGGTGGAAAGACAGGCGCCGACCAGAGCCAGAACCCCGCGGAGGAGGGACTCGGGGTCGCCGGCCAGGGTGAGGACCGACCGGTTGTGGGAGGCATCCGACTGGAGGTCGAGAACGCGGACCCCGCTCTCGGCCCGGACCTTCGACACGATCGATTCGATAACTTCGGGGCGGGCCCCCTCGGAGAAGTTGGGAACGCACTCAATCATCATGAGAGCGGAACTCTACTCCGGCCGGGGCAAGAGGGTTTTCTGGCCGGCTCGCGTTTAGGACCCCGCCGGGGCAAAGTCGCCGGGCTCGTTTGTTCGGGCAGCGCATGGAAGGCCGCCCGCGAATGCGGCCCCCCCACCAAGGAACAGTTATTCTCCACCTTCCCCGATGAATACCGAGATTCTCCCCCGTCATATCGCCGAGCGCATTGTTGCCGACTTCGGTGCGAACACCGAGTTTGCACTTCAGGAGCTTTCGAGATATCGGGCGGAGACCACGAGCGTCGGGCAGGAGTGGCAGGACTACTTCGCCTACGTGCTGAGCCTGCCCGAGCCCGAAGGCGGGACGGAGACCGCGGCGTTCCTGCGTCAGGCGGTGAGAGTGACCGAGGCCGTTCTCGGCCCGGTCTCTGCGGAGCCCGCGGTCGAGGCGGCGCCCCTGGCGGTCGCCGTCGAACCCACGATCGTTGAGCCCATCAATGTGACGACGAGCGAAACGAAGATCGTCGACCGCCACACGTTCACCAGTGAAATCGATGCTCCGCCCCGCGCGCACCAACCGGCGTCGATCGCCGCCACGACCCCCGCCGCGTCCACGTCCGCCGGGCCCGGCACGGCCCTTGCCCCGAGATCGCGCGCGCTCGCGCCGCTGATCCTCCCCGGAGACGTCGTCGAGCCGGTGCGCGGCGGCATGGTTCGAGTCATCGAGAACATGGAAGCCTCGCTTTCAGTTCCGACCGCCACCTCGATGCGTGAGGTTCCGGTACGCGCCCTTGAAGAGAACCGTGCCCTGGTGAATCGTCATCGCGCGGCCACTGGCGCCTCCAAGGTCAGCTTCACTCACATCATCGCCTGGGCCATGATCAAGGCCCTCGACACCTTCCCGCGTCTCAACGATGCCTACGCTGAACTCGACGGCAAACCGCATCGAATCCACCGAGGCGACGTGCGTCTGGGCGTCGCGGTCGATGTGACCAGGAAGGACGGCACGCGTACTCTTCTGGTCCCCAACATCCGCGGCGCGAACCTCCTCTCTTTCCCGCAGTTCATCGAGAAGTTCGACGACCTCGTGGGTCGTTCCCGCAAGAGCACGCTCATGCCCGACGACTTCATGGGCACCACGGTCTCTCTCACCAACCCCGGCACCGTGGGCACCACCGCCTCGACCCCGAGGCTCATGCCCGGACAGGGCTTGATTCTCGCCACCGGCAGCCTCGGCTATCCGCCCGAATTCCGCTCGATGTCACCGAAGACCCTGTCGATGCTGGGCATCAGCAAGGTCATGACGGTGACGTCCACCTACGACCATCGGGTGATCCAGGGCGCGGAGTCGGGCCTGTTCCTGGCCCGCATAGAGGATCTCCTGCGCGGCGACGACCGTTTCTACGAACGGATCTTCGAGGATCTCGCGGTTCCCCACCCGCCGGTCCGCACCGAGGTGGATGCGCTCGCCCCGGCGTTCATGGGAGCAGGCGGCGCCTCGAATCGCGAGGAAGTCGAGAAGCAGGCCCGCGTTCTCCAGCTCATCCACGCGTTCAGGGTGCGCGGCCATCTCCTCGCGCAGTTCGATCCTCTCGGGGCGAAGCGGCCGGCGGTCAAGGACCTCGATCCGGGCGGCTACGGCCTGACCCTTTGGGATCTCGACCGCGAATTCTTCACGAACGGCGCGCTCGGGAAGGAGAGGGCGACCCTTCGCGAAGTCATCGACGTGATGCGCGAGACATACTGCAACACGGTCACCTCCGAGTACATGTTCATCGCCGCACCCGGCCAGAAGGAATGGCTTCAGAACCGCCAGGAGACCTCGCGGAACAAGACGGGGCTTTCCGCGGTGGAGAAAAAACGGGTGATGGAGAAACTGGCCGAGGCCGAGGCCTTCGAGCGCCACCTTCACACCAAGTACGTCGGCCACAAGCGCTTCTCCCTGGAAGGACTCGAGTCCACCATCCCGCTGCTCGACGAGCTGCTGTCGCTGGCCGCGAAGTCCGGGGTCGCCGATGCCGTTCTGGGCATGGCCCATCGGGGCCGCCTGAATATTCTCGCGAACGTTCTCGAGAAGCCGCTTCCGCAGATCTTTGCGGAGTTCGAAGGCTCCACCGATCCCGATGAGACGCAGGGTTCGGGTGATGTGAAGTACCACCTCGGCGCCCAGGGCACGCACAAGGCGCCCGATGGTTCGTCGATCGCCCTCGAGCTGGCTCCAAACCCCTCGCACCTCGAGTTCGTGAATCCGGTGGTCGAGGGAATGATCCGGGCCAAGCAGGATCAACGAGGAGATCGCGCCCACCTCACCGCGGTGCCCATTCTGCTCCACGGGGACGCGGCCTTCGCCGGCCAGGGCGTGGTCGCGGAAACGCTGAACCTCGCCGGACTCTCCGGTTATCGGACCGGCGGCACGATCCACATCGTCACGAACAACCAGATCGGCTTCACCACGCTCCCCGAAGACGCCCGCTCCTCCACCTACTGCACCGACGTGGCGAAGATGGTGGCGGCCCCCGTGTTCCACGTCAATGCCGACGATCCGGATGGCGTGATCCACGTGGCGCGTATGGCCTTCGAATTCCAGCGCACGTTCAAGCACGACGTCGTGATCGACCTCGTCGGGTACCGGAGATGGGGCCACAACGAAGGTGACGAGCCCGCGTATACCCAGCCCACGATGTACGCGCGCATCAAGAACCACCCCTCGGTGGCCACGATTTACGGAGAGAAGCTGATCAAGACGGGGGTCATGACCCGCGAGGATCTCGAGACCATCTGGGCGACCAAGCGCGCGCTCATGCAGCAGACCGAGGGCGGTCCGGCCGCGGATACCAGGGCGGCGCTCGCCGAACCGCCCGCGGTCGATGCCGCCGCCATGTCGGGCCGGATCCGGGCGACCCTCCAGGGTCTCACCCGGATTCCGGAGGGCTTCGAGCCGCATCCCAAGCTCATGCCCTTCCTCAAGAAGCGCGCGGACCTGCTCGAGGGCCGGGGCAAGGGCGAAGTCGACTGGGCGACCGCGGAGGCGCTCGCCTTCGGCACCCTTCTCCTCGAAGGGGTTTCGGTTCGGCTCTCCGGTCAGGATGTCGGCCGCGGCACGTTCTCTCAACGGCACGCCATCCTCTACGACCATCGCGACGCGAAGGAGTTCGTTCCCCTCCAGCAGCTTGCGGTCGGCGGATCGCGCTTCGATGTCTACGACTCCCTCCTCTCCGAGTGCGCGGTGATGGGCTTCGAGTTCGGCTACTCCGCAGTCCACGCGCGATCGCTCGTTCTCTGGGAAGCGCAGTTCGGCGATTTCGTCAACGGCGCCCAGGTGATCGTCGACCAGTTCCTCGCCGCGACCGAGCAGAAGTGGAATCAGCCCGTTGGTCTAACGCTGTTGCTGCCCCATGGCCACGAAGGCCAGGGACCCGAGCATAGTTCGGGCCGGATCGAACGATTCCTCACCCTGTGCGCCGAGAACAACCTGCGCGTTGCCTACCCATCGACGCCCGCGTCGTTCTTCCACCTCCTTCGGGCGCAGGGCCGCACGGCCGAGCGCAAGCCGCTGATCGTCTTCACGCCCAAGTCGCTCCTGCGCGCCCCGCACTGCGTGTCCACGCTCGGCGACCTGTCCGACGGGCGTTTTTTGCCGGTCATCGGCGATGCCAGCGTCGACCCCGGCGTGGTGCGCCGGGTCGTCCTGACTTCAGGCAAGCTGACCTACGACCTCCTCAAGGAACGCGAGACGCGCGGCGCTCGCGATGTGGCCATCGTGCGCCTCGAGCGGTATTACCCGTTTCCCGCGGCTGAACTCGCCCTGATCCTCCGCACCTTCCCGGTTACCGCCGAGATCGTGTGGGCCCAGGAGGAACCCGCGAACATGGGTCCGTGGCGCTTCATTCGCGAACGTTTCCTCGACGGCGAGGTGCCGGGTTTTGAGGGCCGATGGCCCAAGTACATCGGCCGCGACGCGAGTGCGTCACCCGCCCCCGGATCCCACAAGGTCCACGCCCGCGAGCAGGACGAGATCGTCGCGAAGGCGCTTGCCTAGCAGCCCGTGGTGAAAGTCCTTCCGCGTCGAAAGCGGATCTTTTCCGCAGAGCTCCGCGTTGCCAAACCTTGAAATACTCCCGGTATTCCTGCGGTTCGGCGCCTTGATCTGACGAAAAATCTCTCACTTTCGCTCGCGGTCGACTTTCACCACGGACTGCTAGCCCCCGAAAACGATCCCCTGCGCGAGGGGCAGGTCCTTCGAGTAGTTGATCGTGTTCGTCTGCCGGCGCATGTAAGCCTTCCAGGCATCCGAGCCGGATTCGCGGCCGCCGCCCGTGTCCTTTTCGCCGCCGAACGCTCCGCCGATCTCGGCCCCCGACGTGCCGATGTTCACGTTCGCGATGCCGCAATCGCTGCCCGCGGCGGAGAGGAACGCCTCCGCGGTGAGCAGATTGGTCGTGAAGACCGCCGACGAAAGGCCCTGGGGCACGTCGTTGTGCGCCTTCATCGCGGTCTCGAACTCGTCGAACTCGATCACGTAGAGGATCGGCGCGAAGGTTTCTTCGCACACGATCCTCATGTCGGCCCGGGCCTTGATGATCGTCGGCTCGACGTACTGGCCCTTGATGACCTTGCCCCCGAAGAGGACCTCGCCGCCCTCTTTCACCGCGTTCTCCACGCCGCGCTTGAACGAGGCCACCGCGCGCTCGTTGATGAGCGGCCCCATCAGAGTCTGAGGATCCATCGGATCGCCGACCTTGATCTGGCCGTACGCCTTCACGAGAGACGCGGTGAAGGTCGCGGCGATCTCCCTTTGAAGAAAGAGCCGGCGCGTGGTGGTGCAGCGTTGCCCTGCCGTACCCGCCGCACCGAAGACCACGCCGCGGAGGGCGAGGCCGAGGTCGGCATCTTTCATCACGATGATGCCGTTGTTGCCGCCCAGCTCGAGCAGGCTGCGTCCGATCCGTTTTGCCACGCCTTCGCCGACCATGCGTCCCACCGCGGTGGAGCCGGTAAAACTCACGAGGGGCAGGCGGGAATCGGCGGTGAGGCGCGCGCCGATCGAAGGCCCACCGATGACGAGCGCGAAAACCCCCGCAAAACCATGGCGTTCGAGCACCGTGTCCGCGATCTTCTGGGTTGCGATGGCGGTGAGAGGCGTGAGCTCGGAGGGCTTCCACACCACGGTGTCCCCGCAGACCGCGGCGACGAGAGCATTCCAGGACCACACCGCCACCGGGAAGTTGAAGGCGCTGATCACACCGACGGGGCCGAGCGGGTGCCACTGTTCGTACATGCGATGGCCGGGACGTTCGGAGTGCATCGAGAGGCCGTAGAGCTGACGCGAGAGGCCGGTGGCGAAGTCGGCGATGTCGATCATCTCCTGCACTTCGCCCTTGCCCTCGGCGTAGATCTTGCCCATCTCGAGGGTCACGAGGGCGCCGAGGTCGTCCTTCTGAGCGCGCAGCGCGTCGCCGATCTGCCGCACGATCTCCCCGCGCTTTGGGGCGGGAACCGCGCGCCACCGCTTGAACACGTCGGCGGCTTCGTCGACGATGCGGTCGTACTCGGCCTCACTCACCGTCTTCACGCGGGCCAGCACCTCGCCCGTCGCCGGGTTCGTCGAGACGATTTCTTCGCCGGAAGGGGCGGCGATCCACGCGACCCCCTTGCCGCCCAGGTTCGTGGGTTCGATGCCGAGTCGTGAGAGAAGCGCCTTGGTGTCCATGAAAACGATTCTACGTTTCGAGGATCTCCAGAGGTCGCGGCGGCGGCCGACCGTCAGTGAGCGGGCTTCGCTTCGCGTGCTTTGTTCACGCCGGTCACCACAGCGAGCACCAGGCCCCCCGCGATCACGCCGACCAGGCCGTTGGCGAGAGTCGGGCCAAGCGTGCGGACCACGCCGCCCGCGTGCTCCAGACCCTCGACCCAGTGATGAAGCGGCGGGACTCCGTGCACCAGAATGCCCCCGCCGACGAGGAACATCGCGGCAGTTCCGGCCACGGAAAGAAAACGCATGAGGAACGGCGCCGCCTTGAGGATCGCGGCCCCCATGCCCTTCGCGAGTTTTCCTTCCTTCCGGCCAAGGTGAATGCCGAGGTCGTCGAGCTTTACGATCGCGGCCACGAAACCATAGACACCCACCGTCATGACGAGGGCGATGAGCGAGAGGACCGAGACCTGAGTCATGAACGGCTGGGTTGCGACGGTGCCGAGAGTGATGGCGATGATCTCGGCGGACAGGATGAAGTCGGTGCGGACCGCACCCTTGATCTTGTCCTTCTCAAAGGCGACCATGTCGATGTTGGTGTCGACGAGCGCCTCGGCAAGTTTGTCGTGGCTTGCCTTGTCCTCTTCCTTGCTGTGAAGGAACTTGTGGGCGAGCTTCTCGAAGCCTTCGAAGCAGAGGAAGGCGCCGCCGAACATGAGGAGCGGGGTCACCGCCCACGGCGCGAAGGCGCTGATCACGAGGGCAGTAGGCACGAGGATGGCCTTGTTGACGAAGGAGCCCTTGGCGACCGCCCAGACCACGGGCAGCTCGCGGTCGGAGGCGACCCCCGTCACCTGCTGCGCGTTAAGCGCAAGGTCGTCGCCGAGGACGCCCGCCGTCTTCTTGGTGGCGATCTTGGTAAGGACGGCGACATCGTCCAGGGCGGCCACGCTCTTGTTGGCGGCCACCTTGGTGAGGATCGCCACGTCGTCGAGGATGGTGGCGATGTCGTCGATGAGTGCGAGCAGGCTGCTCCCGGCCATGTTTCGTTCCTCTCCTCAAAAGTGGTCGCGGCCTCCCTGAAAAAGGCGACCCTGCGTGGGGGCGAGGCTATATCAGACGGCGGACCGAGAACGCGGTCAGCGGTCTCTCGGGCGTCCGAGGTCCGCTACCGCGCCGCTGTTCAGGTGCCGTACCGGGCCGTGACCGCGCCCCGGCGAGTAACTCTCCTGAATCGCCAGGGTGAGGTACTGCTTCGCTCCCCGCACCGAAGTCTCGAGATCGTGGCCGCAGGCGAGACGCGCGGTGATCGCGGCCGAGTACGTGCAGCCGGTGCCGTGCGTGTTCTTCGTGTCGATGCGGGGGGTCGTGAGTTCGTGGAGCGTCGAACCATCGAAAAGGATGTCGGTGGGGTCGCCCTCGAGATGTCCCCCTTTGATCAGCACCGCGCGGCAGCCGAGGCGTTGCAGCTCCCGCGCGGCCTCCTTCATGTCGTTCACCGATTGGATCGGCCGCGAGAGCAGGGCCGCGGCTTCGGGAAGGTTCGGCGTGATCAGGACGGCCAGGGGGAAGAGTCGCTCGACGTAGGCGGCTTCGGCTTCGGCATCGAGGAGGCGGTCGCCGCTTTTCGCGACCATCACCGGATCGACGACAAGATTTTTGAGCCCGCGCTCCGCGATCACACGGGCGACCTCCTCGATGATCGCGCGGTTCGCGAGCATCCCGGTCTTGAGCGCCGAGACATCCATGTCGTCGGCTACCGCCTCGATCTGAGCCCGGACCATCGCGGGTTCGAGGGCTTGCCACCTCGTGACCGCCACGGTGTTCTGCGCGGTGATGGCGGTGATCGCCGTGGCTCCATGGACGCCATGCGCGGCGAAGGTCAGCAGGTCGGCCTGGATTCCCGCACCTCCGCCCGAGTCCGACCCCGCGATCGATAGGGCGATCTTCATCTCGATCCCGCGAGCGTCTCGAAGTTCCTGAGCATGCGCAGGGTCAGGCCCCAGATCGTGAGGCCGGCGATCTCGACGGCCGGAAAGCGCAGGGTCTGACCCAGGTGCTGCATCGTGACCGATGCCGTGCGCGCTGAATCGAACAAGTCGAAGAGGGGGATCCAGTGGGTGGCCGCGACCTCCTCGGAAAGAGTCAGCTCATCGGGCGCATCCACGGCGGCGAAAACGAACGGGGCGATCTTCATATCGATCGACCTCGTTCGCGCGGTCGCGCGCGTTTCGTCGAGCGGGCCCAAAAAGTCGCGGTCGAGGGTCAGCCGCAGTCCAATCTCTTCCTCCGTCTCCCGGATCGCGGTGTGAACGAGGCCCGCATCTACCGTTTCGGCGCGGCCCCCGGGCAGCCCGACGTGCCCGGACCAGGGGTCGTTTGGGTGTTCGGCCCTCTTGATGAAAAGCGCTTCCAGTCCGCGGCCCGTGGGCCGAAGGACCAGGGCTACCGCCGCCGAATGCGTGGCCCCCGCGACGATTCTCGGTTTGCGATCCCGAAGCGCCTGGCCGATCCCTTCAAGGGAGAAACGCCCGGAACTCGAGGCCAGGGCGTGAGACGCCGAAACCCCGGCTGGCAACGTCACTCCCATTCAATCGTGGCGGGCGGCTTGCTCGAGATGTCGTAGACCACGCGGTTGATGCCCTTGACCTCATTGATGAGGCGGGACGACATCCGGGCGAGCAGATCGTGGGGGAGGCGGGCCCAGTCGGCGGTCATGCCGTCGGCGGAATCGACGCAGCGGATCGCGATGGTGTTTTCGTAGGTGCGTCCGTCTCCCATCACGCCCACCGATTTCACGGGGAGCAGCACGGCGAACGACTGCCACACCTTGCGATAGAGGCCGGCCTTGCGGATCTCGTCGACCACCACCGCGTCGGCGTCGCGCAACGTGTCGAGGGCGGGCCGCGAAATCGGACCGATCACCCGGATGGCGAGGCCGGGGCCGGGGAAGGGCTGACGGAAGATGAACTCCTCCTCGAGGCCCAGGCGCAGGCCCACCGCGCGGACTTCGTCCTTGAAGAGCTCGCGCAGAGGCTCGACCAGTTTGAAGCCAAGGGCCTTCGGAAGGCCGCCCACGTTGTGGTGGCTCTTGATGACCGCGGAGGGGCCCTTCACCGATTGAGACTCGATGACGTCCGGATACAGCGTGCCCTGGGCCAGGAACTTCACCTTGCCGATCTTCTTCGCGGAGGCCTTGAAGACGTCGATGAACTCCTTGCCGATGATCTTGCGCTTCCTTTCGGGATCGGTGACGCCCTTGAGCGCCTTCTCGAAACGCTTCGAAGCGTCGACGCAGATCAGAGGCAGGCCGAGTTTCGACTCGAAGCGCTCCTTCACCTGCGCGGCCTCGTCCTTGCGGAGCAGTCCGTTGTCGACGAACACGCAGGTGAGTTGCGATTCGACGGCCTGATGCACCAGGACCGCGGTCACCGCGGAATCGACCCCGCCGGACAACGCGCAGATCACGCGCTCCCTGCCCACCTGCTGTCGGATCTTCTCGATGGTTCCGCCCACGAACGACGCGGGATCCCAGTCGCGTGCGCAGCCGCACAGGTCGAGGAAGTTGCCGAGCACCTGCATCCCCTGCACGGTGTGCTTCACCTCGGGGTGGAACTGGATGCCGTAGAGACTCTTCTTGGGGTACTCCATCACGCCGACCGCGGTGTTGGAGGTCGATCCGGAGATCGAGAAACCGCGCGGGGGACGGAGTATCGAATCGCCGTGACTCATCCATACCCGCGTGCGTGCGGCAAGACCCCGCAAGAGACGGGACTGAGGCGAGGCTTCGAGGTCGGCGGGACCGAACTCCTTCGAATCGGCCTGGACGACCTCGCCCCCGAGAACCTTCGCCATGAGCTGCATTCCGTAGCAGATGCCGAGCACCGGCACGCCCACCCCTTCGATGATCTCGCGGCTGATCTGGGGGGCTCCCTTCTCGTAGACACTCGAGGGGCCCCCGGAAAGGACGAGACCCTTCGCCTTGTAGGCGAGGATCGTCTTCAGCGGAGTGCCGGGCGGGATGATCTCGGAGTACACGCCGAGTTCGCGGAAGCGGCGTGCGATCAGGTGCGTGAACTGAGAACCGAAATCGATGATGAGTACGGAGTCCCGGGTCATCTTCAGGAGTATAGGGCTGATTGGACTACACTTCGCCACGAGTTGACCGGCGACCTGAACACGACGTTGAAGCGCGTCCTTGGGACGGTTCTTTGGGTGGTTCTGGTTGCCTCAGGCTGCGGAAAACCGCCCATTCTGGCCCCGGCCTCGCCATTCCCGCCGGTCTCACGCTGGGAAAAACCGCTCCAGGTTCCCCTGGCCTCGCCGCTGGCGTCCGATGGAACCCTATTATTTGCAGCATTTTCCACCGGACCCATCACCGCCCTCGATCCCGCCACGGGAAACACCCTGTGGACCCGGGATGGACAGGCCCCCGGTTTCATTGCCGCCCGACCCGGCTTTCTCGTGTTCGTCGAGAAAGGGGGCATCTTATGGGGTATCAACGCCCAGGATGGCAGCGCCCACTGGAAGACCACCACGAACGTCCGCGACGTCCAGACGGTTCGGCTCGACGGAAACCGCGTCTTTATCGGAGGTGTCTCGGGCCTCGCCGCGGCGGTGGTCTCGACCGGCGAACTTCGTTTCGATCTCCCCGCGACGGATGTCCGCGACATCGATGCCGCGGGAGACCGGCTGGCCCTGATCGAGGAAGGTGCTCTGGTCATTCGCGCGCGCGAGGACGGGGCCATCCGGTTTCGACTCGCGTCGCCGGAAGGCGAGTTCGGAACGCCCGCTCTTTTCACGGACGGCCGCGTGGTCGTTGGCTCGGGAAGTCGCCTGGTTCGCGCCATCTCCCCGAAGGGGGAGTTCGATTGGCGTTTCAAGGTCGGCGCCCGGGTGCTCCACCGTCCCCTGGACTTCCTCGACGGCAAGCGTGTGGGCATTCTCTCCTTCGAGGGTGTCTTCTACGAGGTTTCCCTCGGCGGGGGAGACATGCGCCGCCGCGCGTTGCTGCCCTCGCGTCCCTTTGGACCGCCGATCCTGACCGCGGGGCGCGTCTGGGCGCCGGTTTTCGACGATGAACTCGCCGCGATCGACCCGAGGACGACGAAGCTCCTCGGCCGCGCGAAATTCGGCGGCAGCTTCATCTCTCCTCCCGTCCTTGTGACCGGAAGGTGGGTCGCGGAAGTGTCGGGGCCCCGCCGGATCGTGGCCCTCGAGACGGCGCCCCTCGGCTGATCCCGGCCCCCCCGTCGTACGCTGTCCGCAGGCGCGGGTATCATCTCTCAATCCGTCCCTCGGGGATGGGCCTGCCCGCAAGAACCCTGTGATCGGTCGAAAACTCGCGTCGAGATACGAAATCCTCCGAGAGGTCGGTCGAGGGGGCATGGGGGTTGTGTATCTGGCGAGGGATCCCGTCCTCGAGCGGGAAGTCGCGATCAAGATGCTGACCTCGGGGAACCTGCAAGGAGACCAGCGGGAGAGGTTCGAGCGGGAGGCGCGCGCGGTCGCCAAGCTGGATCACCCCGGCATCGTTCCGATCTACGACTTCGCCGACTACGAGGGCAACCTCTTCTTTGTCATGCCCTACGTCGAGGGCAAGACCTTGCGCGCGATCCAGAAGGAAGAGACGCTCAAGTCGTTCGAGGTTCTCGATATAGGCGCGCAGGTCGCGGAGGCCCTGCACTACTCGCATCAACGCGGCATCGTGCACCGCGACATCAAGCCCGAGAACATCATGATCGTGCGCGAAGGCGAGGAGTGGCGCGCAAAGCTCATGGACTTCGGCATCGCCCTTGGCCCCAAGGACTCGCGCATGACCAAGTCCGACATCATCGTCGGCACGCTGGCCTACCTGCCCCCCGAGTCGATTCTCGACTCATCGAGCTCGCCCGCGGCCGACGTCTATTCCCTCGGCGTGGTTCTGTTCGAGGCTATTTCCGGCAAGCTCCCGTTCTCCGGAGACACCCAGACCGTTCTCTACAAAATCGTCCATTCCGAGCCCGAGCCCCCCGGCCTCCTCGCCTCGCTCGTCGACATCGAGACCGAGAACATCATCCTCTCGTGCATGGCCAAAGCCGCGGCGGCCCGGCCCAAAGACGGCAACGAGATCGGCTCGGTTCTGCGAGAGCTTGCGCGCCGGCTCAAGAACCCGTCGACCCAGCTTTCAAACTCCATCGTCGTGCCGCGCGCGGGTTCGGCGATCGTCGGCCGCAACCACGAGATCGAGAGCCTGGTGAAGTCGTTCCACCGGGCTCAGGCGGGCGAGGCTCAACTGGCTCTCGTGGGCGGCGAACAGGGCTTCGGGAAAGGGTCCCTCCTGCGCGAGCTCGAACGTGTGGCCAAGAGCCGCGGGGCGCTGGTCCTTCACGGCCGCTTTGTCGAGCGAGTGGACCCGGCTCTTCCCTATCAGGGTTTCGGCGAGGCCTTCCGCGAATACCTCGAATCCGATCCCGAAAACGCCACCAAGACGCTCGGCGACCTGCTGCCCGAATTGCGCATCCTCTTTCCCGAAATCGCCGAGGCCGCGCGCGGCGAGTCCCAGCCGCTGAACGCGCCCAAGCGCGAGGATCGGACCTTCACTCTCGACCTTCTCGCCCGCGCCGCCGGCCGCCTCGCCGCCGCGCAGCCCCTGGTTTTCCTTTTCGAGGACCTCCACCTAGCGGACGCCTCGCTCGAGGCCATCCAGTACGTCTTCCACCGTCGCTCGTCTTCAAGACTCATGATCGCCGGCACCTACGTACAAAGCGGCGGGGGCGACGCCGATCCGATGTCGAAGCTGCTCAAGAGCATCCGCGGCGATCAGGGGACGCTGATCATTCAGCTCAAGGCGCTCGAGGCCGCCGACTGCCGGCAGCTCGCCATCGGGATCATCGGGAAGGAAAGGGTTCCAGACGATGCGGGAGCCGCACTCTTCCAGGCCACCGGCGGAAATCCTTTCTTCGTCGCGGAGCTGGTGCGGAGCCTCGCGCCCGAGGGCCGCTTCGAGGATTTCACCCTGGCCGCGCGGCGTGGGGGTTCCCAGGGTCTCGCCCTTCCGAACTCGCTTCAGAAGCTCATGGAGGAGAAGGTCGCAGGCATGGCCGATGCCGACCGCATCGTGCTGCAGGCCGCCGCGGTAGTCGGCGCCTCCTTCGATCCCTCGGAGGTGAGTCACCTCTCGGGGCTTGGAGCCTCGGCCGAGGCCGTGATCGAGGGTCTGATGGAGCGCAGCGTGTTTCGCGACGACACGATCTCGGGCGGATCCCGCCTCGCCTTCGCCAGCACACTGCTCCTCGACGCGACCTACCGCACGCTCAATCAGGTGCGCCGGCGCGCGCTGCATCGCTCATACGCCGAGTTCCTCGAAACCCGCTACGCCAAGCGCCTCGACCGGGTGGCGCCGGTCCTGTTCCGCCATTTCTCGATCGCCGGATTGCTCGATCGGGCGGCCGTACACGGACTTGCTGCCGCGCGGAGTGCGTTTGCAGGCGGCGCTTACGAAGATTCGCGCCGCCTCGCCCAGAATGTGCTGAGCCTGGTCGAGAGTGAAGACTGGCTGGGCGATCAGAGTGTCGAGGCCGAGACCTGCCTCGTCTACGCCCGCGCGGCTCTTGAAGCCTTCGAGTCCGAGGATGCGGGGAAGATGGGCCGGCGGGCCGCCACCCTGTTCGCAGGAGCGAAGAACTTCCGGCAGCAGGCCGAGGCGTTGGTTCTCGCCGCGGACGCGGCTCTCCGGGCACTTCTGCTCGACGAAGCCAAGGCGCTGGCCACCGAAGGCCTCGACCTCGCGAGAGAACACCGGCTGACCGGCCCGGTCGCCCGGTTCAGCGAGATCCTGGAAGCGGTTCAACAGTCGAGGTCTCACGGCACGTCGCCCGACCCGGTCACCTCGAGCCATCGCACTCCCCAGGCCTCCGCGGCCCAGGTCCGCCCGCCAGCGGCGCCCCGCGCCACCGCCATCCTCCTTCTCGAAGCCGAGTTCCTGGCCGCGGAGGAGGCCACGGAAGAGCGCGCGAACCGCCAGGATCAGGTTTCACCCGAAGAAGAGGTCGCGCACCTCATGCAGTTCGCCGATCTGTGCCTCAAGATCGGCCGCCTCGCCCCCGGCCTCGAGGCCTGCCGGCGCGCTCTCACTCTCGCCACCGCGGGCGATGTCGTGACCATGGCGAGTCTTGGGTTGCTCCACACGAAACTGCTGCTTCGTACCCTCCAGCTCGACGAGGCCCTTGAAGCGGCGCGGACCGCTCTCGCCCCCAACTTCATTCTGAAGGGATCGGTGCCGCGCGCTCTCGCCGTCCAGATCGCCGCCCACGAGGCGGAGGCCCTCGTGATGCTCGGCGAACCCGCCAAGGCCCGCGAGCGGCTCGAAGCCGAGGGACTCGACGGAGAAACCGGCAACGAGGATCGCTCCCTGCCGCTTTTCCTCGCCTACGCCGAAGTGCTCGCGTATCTCGGCGACCGGGCCCTCGCTCTCGACCTGATGAACGACGCGCTGGCCAGCGCGGAGAAGCGCGGCGACAGCCTCACCCTTGTTCAGGCTCTCAATGCGCGCGCACGCATGCTGCTGCTCGCGGGCACCCCGGACACCGCGATCGAGGACGTTCGCAGGGCCCTCGCCCTCGCCGCCGAGGTTCCGGACGCGCTCCTGCTGACGAGCGTGCGGCTCTCTCTCGGTTTGTGCCTCGCCGATCTCGGGGCGGTGAGCGCCGCCGACGCCGAGTTCCTCGCCGCGAACCGCGAGGCCGAGGTGATGGGCGCCCGCGTGCTCCTTCTCGAAGCGCAGCTTGGCCTTTCCGCTACCAACCGCGCGCGCGGCCGGTATCTCGCCGCGGAGATCGCGGCGCGCGTGGCCTTGCAGTTCTCCACCGCGGCTTCGGCCAAGCTTCTGCAGGCGCGGGCCGAATTCGCGCTCGCCCGGGTCTTCCTCGACAGCGGCGCCGCGAAGGAAGCGACCCACTCCCTCGAGCGCGCCCGCTCGATTGCCCGCGACGCGGGAGAGGTGTCGGTTCACATCGATACCCTGACCGAGCTCGCGCGCCTCGCCCGATTGAGCGGCGAATCGGCGCACGCCCGCGACCTGGCGCTTGAAGCCTGGAACGAGTCGACCGAACGCGGAGACCTCGTTCGCCGTGGCGTGACCATGCTCGAGCTCGGCCGGCTCGAGATCGACAGCGGCCACACCGACGCCGCGGTCACGCGTTTCCGCGGCGCCCTCGCCGCGGCCTTCGGCAGCAGCGCCCCTCGTCTGGCGACCCGCCTGTACGAGGGCCTGGTCGATTCCCAGCTCAAGTCCGAGGACATTCAGGGGGCCTTGCGTTACTCCGAGGCGGCGGAAGGCTCCACCGAGGCGCTCGGTGAATTCGGCCCGAGCGAGCGGATCAAGACCGCGTTCCTCACTGCCCGGATCCAGCGCGTGGCCCAGAACCTCCCGGGCCTGCGTGAGGCGGTGGGCCGGGCGATGAAGATCTCGGACGAGAGCGGCGATCGCCTGCTCCAGGCCCACAGCGCGCTCGACGCCGGCCGGCTGTGTCTCGAGGCGGACCCCGACCTCGCACTGTCGATCCTGGAGAAGGGACTCCTCCGCGCCCGCGAGGCGGACGCGCTCGCCATTGAAGCCGCCATCTGCGGCCACATCGCTTCCATTCAGATCCGCCGGGGCCTCGTGAAGGAAGCGCGCACCAACTCCGAGGCGGAGATGGAGGCGATCGGCCGGTCCGGGATGATCAAGGGGTCGCTCCGGAACCGCCTGCGTCTGGCGCGGTGCTTCGACCTGCTCGGCGACTTGAAGCAATGCGCCGACATGCTCGAGTCGGAGACGCCTCCCGAAGGCGATCCCTCGCTCGCCGTCGGGTTCCTTTCCTATCGCTCGCAGATCAAGCTCTCACAGGGCCGCTTGCGCGGGGCGCGCGAAGATGCGGAAACCGCGGTCCGAAACGCGGCGCGGGGCACGGGGCGCGATCTGGCCGACGCCCTGCTTCAACGCGCCGGCTACGCCCTCGCCACCGCGGACATCGCCGCCGCGGAGGCCGACCTCGAGGGCGCGCGGCGCGCCTCAGAGTCGGCCCGCGGGGTTCATCGTCCCTTCGAGGAAGCGCTGCTGGGCATGGCGGGCAGCCAGCTCATGATCCTCAAGGGTGACCTCACCCGGGGCGCCTCGTTGTCGGAGACCGCGGGCCTCAACTTCGAACGGGGATCCCATGAGATCTGGGCGAGCGCTACCCGCCTTCTCACTGCTCGCTGTCTCGCCCGGACCGATCCGACCTCCGCCGACCGTCTGGCCGCGCGGGTCGAGTCGTTTGCGCGTGAGAGGGCCCTCATCGCGATGCAGGTGAACGCGCTCACTCTTCGCGGTCTTCTCGCCCACGACATGTCGAGACTCGACGAAGCGGGCCAGCTGGCGGGCCGGATCGGATCTCCCTGGATTCTGGCCAGCATCGCGCATGTCCGGTTCCGCATTTTCACCGAGCGCAAGGATCAGAAGGCGAGTGCCGCCGAACACAAGGCGTTTCTCTTGCACATGTCGATCGTGTCGTCCGAGCTGGACCAGGCGTCGAGGGCGCGGGTAATCGCCACCGCCGAGAAGGGCGAGCATCCTTTGTTGATTTAGGGGGGCGGTGAACGGCCCCGCCCCCCTAAGACCCCCGGCGCTGCGGCCGGAGTGAATCCGGCCTTCGCTTGGTTCGGGCGAACGAGCGTGAGCGGCCCCGCCCCCGAACCCTCCCGTTGCTGCTGCGGGGGTGACAAACGAACGACAGCGACTTTGCTCTGGGGTGGGACCGAGCAGCAGTGCCAATCAGGAACGGCCCGCCGAGACCACCAGAACGGCCTTGGCGCCTTGGCCGCGCCATTTGCGGCGGGGCGTGAGGTGGCCCTGCGGGAGGGGTCGTCGTATCCTCCCTCTTCCACGCCCCGCCATCGCGCCCCTTCGAGAGTCTTCTTCATCAACCTGCATCCTGGTCATGACTTCATCAGTCTCCGGAGCCCTTCCGAACCGAGGCCCCGGAGATCGCCGCGCCTGTCCGGCCGTTGAGATGATCGGCGGCCATGTCTAGTCGAGTTTCTAGGCCGTCGGCCCGCTACGCCGCCGAGGTCCTCCTGGTGGATGCGGACAAGGCCCGCGGCCTGGCCCTCGCCGCGCAACTTCACGGCGCCGGCCTCTCATCGCTCGTTTCGGAGTCCGCGGATGACGCGGCTGCTCGTGCCTCGAGCGCGCGCTGCCTGCTGCTGCGCCGCCGCCTCGGCGACACGGACGCCTTCCAGGTGGCCCGGCTCCTTCGCAAGAACGCCGCGGGTCCGCTCCGAATCCTCATCCTCGGCGAGGCTCCTTCCGTCGAGGATGCGCTGCGCGCCATCGACGTTTCGGCGATGGGCATCGCGTTTGAACCCCATTCGACCGAGAATCTGGTCCGCAGGATCCGCAAGGCGCTCGAAGCCGATGCTGAGCTCATGGACGCGGCCGACGCCCAGGTATTCAGGATCCGCCGGGGTGGCGTCGTCTTCAAGATGCGCGCGCGCCCCGAGCTCCTGGTCGACTACATGTTGCAGGCGACGGAGGCCCTGGCGGGGCCTCCTCGGGCCGCGGCGTCTTCGGTCGCCCCAGGCTCGACGCCGGGCGCCGACACCACGGTTCCGCCCGAGCATCGTACCGGGGCCTTTCTCGTGGTTCGCGACGATGGTCGCGTGGTGTTCGCGAATCCCGCGGCCAGAAACCTGCTCACCCTGCCCGAAGATCTCTCGCGCGCCCGTTTCGAAGAACCCATCGATGTTCACCGCGTCATCGAGAAGAAGATCAAGTCCGGCCGTCGCACTCTCGACGTGATCATCCGGGCCAGGGAGATGGTCTACGAGGGCGAGAAGGCTCTCGGCATTTCCGTTCGCGACGTCACCGAGCTTCGGAGCCTGGAGGGCCAGCTTCGTCTTTCCAACGAGATCCTCGACCGGGTGCCCGCGGTGGTCCTGGTCGCCGATCCGGATGGACGCGTGGCCTACGCCGGTCCGGGCATGAAGTCGCTTCTCGGTTTTGAGGCCGCCGATGCGATGGGCGAGGGCTTCTGGACGCTCGCCTGGCCGAGTGCTGTGGACGCCGAGGTGATGCGGAGGGAGTTCACCCAGGGGGGGGCGAGCGAAGAGGCGGGCCGAGCCCCCCTGGAGGCAAGGCTCGTGGCCCGGGACGGCACGCCCCGGATCCTCTCGTTTCAGTTCGCGAAAGGCCCCGGTGGAACCCTCATCGCGGTCGGACAGGATGTCACCGCCAGGAAGACCGCGGAGAGCGAGAGCACGCGCGCGCGCGAGTCCGCCGAAGCGGCGACCGCGGCCAAGTCCGATTTCCTCGCCAACATGAGTCATGAGATCCGCACCCCGATGAATGCGGTCATCGGCATGACGTCGCTGCTGCTCGACACCGACCTCACCGCGGAGCAGCGGGACTACGCGGAAATCATCCGCAAGAGCGGCGAGGCGCTCATCTCGCTCATCTCGGACATCCTCGATTTCTCGAAGATCGAAGCCGGGAAGTTCGAACTGGACCGGCACAGTTGTTCGCCCGAGGGTCTGATCGAACAGTGCCTGGACCTGCTCGCCAGTCGCGCGTCGGAGAAGGGCCTCGACCTCGCCGGCTTCATCGATGCGACCGCGGCTCTTGAGTTCTGGGGCGACAGCACGAGGATCCGCCAGATCCTCGTGAATCTCCTGGCGAACGCGGTGAAGTTCACGGAAACCGGCGGCGTCATGGTCGAGGCGAAACTCCAGCCCGAAACCACGCCCCGGGACCCCGCCTCGAGCTGGGCCGAGCTCGTGATCAGCGTGGCCGACACCGGCATCGGAATTCCCGAGGAGAAGGTCGGGCGTCTCTTCAAACCCTTTTCTCAGCTCGACGTATCCACCACGCGGCGTTACGGGGGCACGGGCCTCGGCCTCGCCATTTCTGTCCAGCTCGCCGAGATGATGGGCGGCAGCATCAGTGTGCAGAGCACCCCAGGAAAGGGATCGCGCTTCACCTTGCACCTGCCCGTCGAAGTGATCGCGAAGACGAAGCAGCCGTACCTCGCTCCCGCCTCGACCTGGCTTGCCGGAAAACGCTGCCTCGTGTGCGCCACCGGAAAGATGACCACCGATGTGATCGCGCGCCTGATCGCGCGCTGGGGCGGCTCGTTCGTGCGCGCCTCCATCGCCGACGCGAACGACCGGCTGCGCCGCGGCGAACTCTTCGACCTCGCGATCGTGGACCACAGCCGGAACCTCGACGAAAGAGCGGCCGCGGTCTCGGAAACGGCGCTCCGCGCCCTCAAGGAACGCTGCATCGAGAAGCGCGTGCCGGTCATCTCGCTCCGGCCCATCGCCTCGAGAAATGTGGTGGCAACCCAGGGCATCTCCATGGCCACCACCATGACGCCGATCAAGGCGGCCGGGCTGTATCAGGCGGTTGAGCGGGCGATCTTCGGGGGCCGTGATCGGAGCGCCCTCACGAGCGCTTTGAAACGGCCTTCCGCCGACCCCTCGTCCGCTCCTTCGCCCATCGGCGTACTCGTGGCCGAGGACAACCTCGTGAATCAGAAGGTCGTGCGCCTCACTCTGCACAGCCTCGGGTATTCGCGGGTGGAGGTGGTTTCAAACGGCCGCGAGGTTCTGAAAGCACTCGCGGCCCAGAAATACGAGGTCATCTTCCTCGACCTGCACATGCCCGAGATGGACGGATTCGAGACCACCCGGGCGATTCGCGCCGACCCGCGGATCCCGCGTCCGTGGATCGTGGCCCTCACCGCCAGTGCCATGGCCGGCGATCGCGAGAAGTGTTTGAACGCCGGGATGGACGACTATCTCGCCAAGCCCTTGCAGCGCGAGGCGCTGGCCCTGGTGCTTCTGAAGGCCGGTGAGGCGATCCGAAGCGGGAACATTGCTGAGCGCCCGAGCGCCTCCATCTCCCGCTCCGGCGGGCAGAAGCGGACCCGCGTGGCCCCGCTTCCTCCCGCTCCGCCCGCGGCGGGCGGCTCGCCGGTCCCCGCTTCCCCTCCAGTGATCCTCGACGCCCGCGCGATAGAGAGGCTTCGCCGTCTTGGCCTGCCCACCGGCGCTTCGGGCTCCGATCTCGTCACCGAGCTCGTCGACGCCTTCCTTCGCGAAGTGCCGGACAAGCTCAATCGGATCCACAAGGCCCTCACCGACGAGGACTTCCAAAAGGCCCACCGTTTCGCGCACTCGCTCGTGTCGGCCGCTTCGAATCTGGGCGCCGTGGGTGTAGTGAAGGCCGCGCGCACGCTCGAGAGCGTCCTGCGGCTCAAGAGCCGCGAGGACAGCGAACAGGCTTATCTGGGGCTCGAGCACGAGTTCGAGCTGGCCGCCCCCGAGCTGGCGCGCGAGCGGCAGAAGGCGGGTTGATGGACGCGCGTCACTTCCTGACCCTCATCAAGGTCCGTATCACCGCCCTGGTGACCCTCACCGCGATGGCGGGTTATGGCCTCGCGCCGAATCCACCGTGGGGGTTGTCTTTTCTCAGCGTGGCCGCGGGGGTGTTCCTGATCACCGCGGGCGCTTCCACCGTGAACATGTTCATGGAGCGTCGAACCGACGCATTGATGCATCGCACGCGCCTGCGCCCGCTGCCCCTCAACCTCCTGACTCCAAGCGCGGCGCTGGCCCTCGGGAGTGTGGTTAGCATCGCTGGCCTCGTTGTTCTGCTTCCGCTCGGGCTCCTGCCCGCGGGCATCGCCGCGCTCAGCTGGATCCTGTACATCCTCGTCTACACGCCCCTCAAGGCGAAGACCTCGCTCAACACGGTGGTGGGACTGTCTCTTATACACATCTCCGAGCCCACGAGACTAAGGCGAATCTCGTATGCCGTCTTCTGCTTGAAA